>CEWR01159556.1_pt1 | contig 38945 bp, 17 predicted proteins | sample 356321 | NCBI WGS metagenome assembly CEWR01 (sample SAMEA2621551, study PRJEB7988) | marine metagenome | biome: marine biome (ENVO:00000447); feature: mesopelagic zone (ENVO:00000213); material: "saline water (ENVO:00002010), including plankton (ENVO:xxxxxxxx)" | depth 790 m
TTTTTTTAACTTCAAATTAATCTACATTTAAATAGGTAGGAGCTGCAAACTGAAACACCTCAGAAGGGGTTCTCGCTTCCTGCATTATTTTTGTCAATTCTGCCACTTTTTCAGGATATATTGCTGCAATATTATTTATTTCTTCTGGATCTATACTTAAATCATACAGTTCTATTCTCCTATTAGGTTTTTTCAATACGTGGTATTTTACACCTTTCCATTTTCCTTGTCGAACAGCAATACGTCCGCCTTTTTCATGAAATTCCCAATACAGATATTCGTGTTTTTTTTGAGTCGTTTCTCCTTTTAAAGTGGATAAAAAAGAAATTCCATCCAATTCTTTCGATGTTTCTATTCCAGCAACTTCTCCCAACGTTGGCATTACGTCCCAAAAAGCAGAGATATGCTTGTTTGTACTTCCTGCTTTTATGGTTCCTGGCCATTTTGCGATCATAGGTACATGTATCCCCCCTTCATATAAATCACGTTTAAAACCTTTATAGACACCATTGCTATTGAAGTATTTTGGATCTGCTCCTCCTTCTTGATGTGGTCCATTGTCGGATGTAAACACAATAAGGGTATTCTCAGCGATTCCTAATTCTTCTAATTTATCAACCAACTCTCCTACTTGTTCGTCTAAACGAAAAATCATGGCAGCAAAGGCCGCATGTGGATATTCTTGAGAACCATACCCTCCATTTTTATAAGTAGGTCCATCATCAACACCAATATGTTTTGTTTCTGGCAATAGCTTGCCTTTATATTTCTCTATATATTTCTCTGGTAACAATAACTCTGCATGTGGCAAGGCAGAAGCATAAAACATAAAAAATGGATTGTTCTTATTTTCTTCCATAAAAGCAAGAGCCTTATCATGAATCAAATCAGGTGCATAAAGCCCTTGTCCTTTGCCTTCGTTTCCTTTTAACATCACTTTCTCTTGGTTGTTCCATAAGTGATATGGGTAATAATTATGAGCTACACGCTGACAGTTATAGCCGAAAAACTCATCAAATCCTTGCCTATTTGGATCTCCTTCTGAACCAGGAAATCCCAAGCCCCATTTTCCAAAAACCGATGTTTTGTATCCTACCTCTTGCAACATTTCAGCCATCGTAAAAGTACTAGCCGGCATTGGGTATTGACCTTCTGGACGGACTTCTTTATTACCTCTGATTACTGTATGCCCTGTATGCATCCCTGTCAATAAAGAAGAACGCGAAGGTGCACAAACTGTAGAACCTGAATAATGTTGGGTAAACACCATTCCTTGTGCAGCCAATTTATCTATATTGGGTGTTTTAAATTTTGATTGTCCATTAAAGCCAACATCTCCATAGCCCAGATCATCAGCTAGGATATAAATAATATTGGGTTTTAATTCGGTATTCGGTTTTTCTTGACTCTTTTTACAACTTGAAAAAGAAATCACTAATACTACTAAGGCACTATATTTAAATAAATTCATTTTTTACTATTATAAGTTTTAAAACACAACTAAAAAGATAGGTTCAATTCAATACGGAACGATTATGTCAAAACAATTAAATTCATTAGTATGCTAACGCTCGTTACAGCAAAATTCAGCTAAATTTGTTTTTAACATCAACACAAAAACACATGTTTGTAGCACAAAACAGTCAATTCCTCTAATTCTATGACGTATTAAGCATGCTAGTTCTAATTCCTTGAATTTATTTCTCGTATATTTTATTTTTTTTCATCATCTAATCCATCGTGACCAGGATCGTAACTATGGACTAATATGTCAACATCACTTTTTCACCTGCTTTGAGTCGTATTTCTTGCTCGATCTCTTTATGGCGAACTTTACAAACACTGTCTTTTTCAGACTTAATCTCTACCTGCTGCAACATACCATTGCTCCATTTTATATCGACTTCAAAACCACCTCTTGCTTTTAATCCTTTCACACTTCCTGTTTTCCATACAGACGGCAGCGCAGGTAATATTTCTAAAGTTCCAGTATGCGATTGCAATAACATTTCGGTGATTCCTGCAGCACCTCCCATATTTCCATCCAATTGAAAAGGAGGATGGGCACAAAATAGATTTGAAAACGTACCACTACCTTGTCCCATTAATCTTTCTCCTTTTATCGTTGCTGGAAATAAGAGTCTCCTATACAACTTATAGGCACGGTCTCCATCTTTTAAGCGCGCCCAAAAGTTCGTTTTCCAAGCCAACGACCAACCGGTACCTTCATCACCACGAGCATTCAAACTTACCTTTGCTGCTTCTGCTAATTCAGGAGTTTTATGTAACGATATTTGTTTCCCTGGATGTAAGGCAAATAAATGAGATACATGACGGTGTTTGCTTTCAGGGTCATCTACATCTTCTTTCCATTCTTGTAACTGTCCCCAACTCCCAATGGTAGGAGGAGAAATTTTGTCTCGTATGTTTACAGCTTCATTCCTAAAGTCTTTATCAATGTCTAAAATTTCACTAGCAGCAATGCAATTATTTAATAAGTCCCAAGCTATTTGATGGTCCATAGAAGCCCCTCGTGATATACCTCCGTGTTCAGGAGAATAAGATGGTGCAGAAACTAAATATCCATTTTCATCTTCTATTAAATAATCGATCCAAAACAAAGCAGCTTCTTTCATCATTGGATAGGCTGTTTGTTCTAAAAATTGATTGTCTTGTGTAAACTCATAATGTTCCCAAAGATGTTGACATAACCAGCCTGCACCCGCTGGGTAGAATCCCCAAGGAAATCTCCATCCTGGAGAGGTGTAACCAAAAGGGTTGTTCATTGTGTTTACTGTCCAACCACGTGTATTAAAGAATTCTTTTGCGGTTATTCTTCCTGGTTTGACCAAAGTTTCCATATAATCAAATAAGGGAGTATGACATTCGCTTAGATTGGTTACTTCTGTTGCCCAATACAACATTTGCTGATTGATATTCATATGGTAATCACAAGCCCAAGCAGGGTTTGTACTATTGTTCCATTTTCCCTGAAGGTGCATTGGCATTCCCCCAGGACGAGAAGCAGCAATCATTAAATAGCGGCTGTATTGAAAATACAATTCCTCCAATCCAGCATCTGTTTTTCCTTCCGCATACGCATACAAACGAGCATCCGTTGCTAACGTATCTATTTTGTTTTCTCCTAAATCAAGTTGTACTCTATTAAATAGTTCACTATAATCTTCACGATGTGACGCGCGTAATTCGTCATAAGATTGCCCTTCGATATTTTGTAGTACTTTTTTATTTGCAACTACATAATTATTTCCGTTGTAGCTTGGGTATGAGCCTATATAATCCGTTGCAGCTACGTGGTAAATGTTTACATGTTTTGCGCCAGAGACCGTTATTTTTCCATCTTTAAAAACAATAGTACCATCCGTTTCAAATTTCAAACAAGTTTCGAATTGCATCCCATTGTCTGCAACAAAACCCTGAAAAGAATAGGTTGAATTTGAGAATGTTTCTTTGCTCTTGGTATGTGGAGTTTTATACGCTAAAGAATACTCCGTAGCTTTAGTACTTTCAAACTGATACACCATCGTTTTTGCTGGATAACTACCAAAATAAGTCCGCGAATAATCAACATCTCCAATCGTATAGTTTACACGACCTTCTGCATTTTCAATATCTAGTTCTCGGGTATAATCGGTTACTTTACCTTTGTGTTTTACTTCAATAAAAAGGTCGCCCATAGTTTGCTGTGCACCATAATTACCGAATGAATATTTTGAGCCAGCTTCTTTATGCATGGCGCCTGTCAATTCTTTGTTTGCCAAAGCATGGGCTGCTTCCATTTTACCTTCATCTAACAAACGACGTACTTCGGCTAGATATTTCCAAGCGTCTTTTTTTACACCATAGTTATATTCTTTACCACTTCCAGGTCCACCACTCCATAAAGTACCCTCAGAAAACTGGATTTGCTCTATGTGAACTCCACCAAAAAACATGGCCCCTACGAATCCATTCCCAATAGGCAATGCTTCAGACTGCCAGTCGGTTGCGGGTTGGGTATACCAAAGTTTTAAATTGTTCGTTTGGTCTGACTCTTGAGTACAAGCACTAAAACCGATAATTAATATCAATACTAATAGTTTGGATATAATTCCCATGTTTCTATGTTTGTACATGTGTTGTCTTTGAAGTTTTAAATATAAATGTTTCCTACTATTAAATTGCATGTGCCTTTAGTTATAAATCTTTAATTAAAATAGTTGGTTTTTCTAAAATACCAGATTGATATGAAAACCATCCATTTTTTATATCCTAATCCAGTATTTTATTCAATTCCAATATTAGATTATCACCTAACTCTTTCTGTTTTTTTACTAAGGCTGTAAACATTATTTTAACTGTTTCTTTATACTCTTTATTATAGGCCAAATTATCATTTTCCATCGGATCATTTTCCATATCGAACAGTTGTATCTCGTTTACTTTTGGATAGATTATTAATTTATATTTATCGGTTCTTAACATTCGCTGCAAATGTTTATATCCTCCAAAAATATACTCCTCTCCTTCCGATTTTCCATTTAACAACCCTTCAATGCTCTTAAATTCAACACTCTCTGGAATTTCAATATTAGCTAAATCACAAGTCGTTGCATACACACTTTGCATATATATCATATCGTCTATTCGCTTTCCTTCTTCAATATCTGGCCCTACAATAATAAAAGGCATTCTTACACTATGGTCATATTGATTCTGTTTGCCCATCAAACCATGTTGACCTAAAGCTAAACCATGGTCTGAGGTCAAAATTATATAAGTATTGTCTTTCTGGCCTGATTCTTCAAGCGCTTTTAGAATACGCCCCAACTCATTATCAAAGTGAGTAATAATGGCATAATACTCGCTAATATGAAGCTGAACGGCCTCCTTTGTTCTGGGAAAAGGAGCTAACTTCTCGTCGCGTATGTTATTATCTCCCTGATTAAAGGGATGCTCATGCATATAATTCTTCGGTATTTTTATTGAAGAAGCAGGGTATTTATCTACATACGTTTGGGGTGATTGCCGCGGATCGTGCGGCGCATTAAATGAGACAAACATAAAAAATGGTTTGTCATCCTTTGCACATTGAAGATAATTAATAGCATTATCGGCATATAATTCTGAGGTATGCTTATTTACTTCATACAGATTGCTTGCAATTTTCACTCCTGAATCGTCACTTGTAATGTCCCAAACTAGAGGCGACCAATGTCCTTTTAGGGTGCTATCCGAGGGAGACCAAATGTTTTTTTCCTTAGGCCTGTTGTAAGCAAAATTTTTATCTCCATTGGCATCAACTGAGGGATACATACCATCACCTATTCCTATACCCATTTCAAATCCCTTAATGGCTGAATAACTAGCGTTATGCCACTTTCCGGTTATAAATGTTTTATAACCGTTTTCACTAAATACCTCTGCCCAAGTGGGGACTTCGGTAGGTTCATAATTACCGTTGGTGTTTTTGAGTTGAGCCCAGGAATCTAAGTAGCTTTTGTTTTTAGGTGCATTATATAATGTTTGGCCTGTAATTAACATGGTTCTACTAGCAACACAGACGGCTCCTGACCATGAGCCTTGGTTAAAACATTGTGTAAATGCAATACCCTCATCAACCAGTTTATCCATATTGGGTGTCTCAATTTCATTATTACCCAATGCAGCAATGGTATTGTACGACTGATCATCGGTAATGATAAACAAGAAATTGGGTTGCTTGGGTTGAGAACAAGATATAATCGCGAACACTAATAAAAGTACGAATATGCGTGTATAATTTTTCATATTGGTATTCATTGAATAGGCGTTAATTCACCAAATTGAATTGCGTTTCTAAAGGCACTCCATAATTAGATTCCAATTCAGCTTTAATTTTTTTATAAAATGCTGTGTCTGGAGGAAGACTCAAATTATCCCAAAAAGTTGGATTGTATCGGAGCTTGACGTTTCCCATTTCCTTGTCATGTTGGTCATAACCTTTGGCTGTAAACTGCTTTTTGTCTGTTTTGATTCCTAACACCAAGGCCTCATGTCTGATGCCTATACTTATTTGAGGTGTCTTTAATTTTAATGCTTTTTGATGACGTGCTGAAATTTCCCTACGCGAATAATACTCTCTTTTGTGGTAACTCAGGTACATTTTTCCTTCTGAATTTTTAACATATTGATAGACTTGATTTCCAGAAGAACATTCTATTCTATAAATATTATTTGTATCCATTCCTATATACAAAACGGTAATAAGAGGCTTGCCAACTCTTTTTAAGTTTTCTTTTGTTCCTTCTAAGATTAGAACACTTTCACCATCATAGGTGGTGTCTCCAATTTTTTTCCATTCCATTTTTTTTATAGGAGTAAAATAATCATTTAATGGATTTATGTTGAACATGTATAAGCCCGAATGTCCCCCTTGTGGTTTTCCAGCAATACGGTAGTCGGCAGACTTTCTAGCCTCGTTCACCTGCATTCTGCTTACGTAACTTTTTGGTCCCTTGTAAACTATAGACATATAATGTTCTACAAAAAACTTTGAAACGTCTTGCTCTACATCAGAACGGCGATAGATGAAATCTAATTGATGTGAATCACTAACAAAGGTCTTTTTTCTTTGTTTAAGCACTTCATAAATATATTCTTTCGCACTCTTAATTACTACATTTTCTAATTCGCTTACATCATCTTCTAAGACAATTGTTTTGTTTTTCTGATGTAAATAATCTTCAACTTTTATTTTAAAGGTCTTAAACCCCATACTTGAAATAACCAAGGTATCTTGTAAGTTGTTTTGTTTTAAGGAAAGATAAAAGCGACCTTCTTCGGTACTTGTGGTTCCAATATTCTTTGTGGGAATAGAAACGGCCACATACGGAATGGTCATTTGGGTATTGTCTTCTAACACTCCTTCTATCACAACTTTGTTTTGTTGTGCTTGCGTATTTATAGATGCAATCATGATTATTGCTAGGCTCATTAATTTTTTAAAGAGAATCATATCCGTTAATTTAAAATTATAATTTAGGCGCATTTTATTTTTAATCCGTTTTTCCAAACACCTCAAACTCTCCAATTACAAGAGGGTCTTTAAGGTTCTTTGGTTTTAAATTGATTCTTAAAAATCGCACCTTAGCGTCATCTTCTATTTTGCGATGTAACTCTTTATTGTTTTGGTACTTGTTTTCATCAACAACATTCCACTCTTTTCTATTTAGTGAGGTAGCGATAGAAATTTTACCACTAAATGCATTAACAAAATTAAGTTCTACACGATCCACGTCATAAAAATTTTCCATATCCAATTCCCACCAGACACTTCCATTCTCTAAGGCAGGTTTCCATTTCGTCCATTTGTGCCCATCATTTGCCAAAGATGCTAAACTGTTACTTTTAGAGTTTGTTCTCGTAGGTCTTGCATCTGAGACCTTTACGGCTTCTCCTGCTACAATGGCTTTTGTCAACCTATAATCTTTATAAGGCCTATTCTTAACTATTGGTGTTACTCCTTCAATAAACATCGGTTCACCAATAGTTGTAATTACAATTCTTGTCGGTTCTAATCCTTCTGAAGTAGCTTCAATAACACTTGTTCCTCCTTCATAACTACGGAATTCAATTGCTGCGTGTCCCTCTAAAATCTGGATATCGTTACGCGTAGTTTCTTTAAAAGTAATGCTTCTTCCTGTTGGGAATTCACCCGGGCCAGATATAATTGTGAATGTCACATCCGGACTGTTTGAAATATGTTTACCATTTTCGCCAATGACTTTTACATTGATATGCGCATCATCCGTGGCATCCGTTCCTTGAATAGTCGTTTTATCTGCAAACAATTTTAGCTTTTTGGCTGTCCCTTCAATGGGCCACTCTGGTGGTGCAATTCCTCTAAAATAATTACGATACCAGTACCAAGAACGTTTCGGGATTCTAAAGAAATCTACGATTCCCATTTCTCCCATATTTCCAGCAATACTCCCATGGTCGAATCCACACCAAATTGCATGACCACTTCTCCAAGCTGGTTTTTCACCCTCTTTTATGTGACTCGTCCAACAAGGGGTATACTCACCTGGACGATCTGTAACACACGAACCATATTCACTAACCATATTCGGAAAACCGGGATCGCGGTATAAAGTAGCACCATCTCCATTATAGCCTGCAATATCACCTAGAACATCTACATCTTTACGTTGTGCACCACCAATCATTGCCATTCGTGACGGGTCTAATAGATGAGATATATCTACCAAGTTAGAAAGTAATTGCTTCATCTCGTTTTCTACAGAATTTGCAGAAAAGAAAGGTTCATTACTCATACTCCACGCAATAACCGAAGGGCTATTTTTGTTGATTTTAATTAATTCTTCAAGTGTTTTAGCAGCACTTTTATTGTAAGGTTCCATATCTTTTTTGTGGATAGGATATGTGCTAGACTTCCAGTTTCCATCAGCTCCAAAACCGCCTATTCCCCAAACACAGTTTTCGGGAATGAACATTAGTCCCAATTGGTCACAAACTTCTGTAAAATACGGATGATGTGGATAATGTGATCCTCTAATAAAGTTAAAACCTGCATCTTTCATCAATTTTAAATCTCGGTATACTCCTGCTTTTGTAACAGCATCTCCCCAACCCGCATGATCTTGATGTACATTTACGCCTTCCAGATAAAGATGTTTTCCATTTAAGAAAAACCCTTTATCTGAAGTCCATTTCACCCATCTAAATCCAAAAGTAGTTTTATAATTATCTATCAAAACATTGTTTTCATAAAGTAACGTTTTTACTTTGTAAAGTTTTGGATGGTTTGGGGACCATAATTGCGGTTGTTGAATAGCTTCACTTTTTTGTTGGTAGTCAAAACTTGTATTGGCTTTCAATATTTTCTGGGTACTAAGTTCAGCAACTTTCTTATTATCGGCATCAATAATAAGCGTTTTTATAGAAAATGTTTTATCGACATTGCTCTCGTTTTTTATCGTAGTATTTACTTGAACTGTGGCTGATGCTTCGCTTACTTCTGGAGTACTTACAAAAGCTCCATTCCAAGTTATATGTAATGGGTTTGTAACAGTAATATAGACATCTCTATAAATCCCACCACTAAATACATGTTCTCCTGCACGAGGAGCTTGTTGTGCATTCCATAGATTGTTGACTCGTATTGCCAAATGATTTTCACCAATGATACTATTTTTAGAAATATCTATAAAAAATCCTGTGTAACCACCTTTATGTTCTCCAACTTTTTCTCCATTTAAAAAGATTTCAGCTTCTTGAAATACACCATCGAATTCTAAACTGATTTTTTTATCAATCCATTCTTTTTCAATTAGCAATGTTTTTTGATACCATCCATAACCTGTATAAAAACTTTCTGAACGGAAGTAAGGCAAACTAAAAGTATGTGGGACTCCAACTCTTTCCCAATTTCCATTTGATGCATCCTCTTTTGAATAATCATCCAGTTCATTACTAAATATAAATTGCCAATCTCGGTTGATATTTTTCTTCAGCCTGATATTTTGATCCTCTTTATGATTCAAACAAGAAGTCAATGAAATTAGTACTATCGCTAAATAAAAAACTATACTATATTTCATTTTATTAAGTTGTTGTTTATGTTGGTTTGATTGATCAGGAAATGGGAATGTTGTGCGTTTCATTAATTGGACATTAGGTACTGGTTGTATGTGAAAAATATGGTATTTAATTTGCTATCAAATGTCAAACTCTTAAAATTAAAAAATCAATCAAAACCAGGTTGTTTACGAATAATTCACTGCAAAATATTACTTTTTAATATGTTAGATATACACAGAAAAATAATAAAATAGCACATTTTCAAAATATCTAATTCGGTTTATGTTTGTATCAATAGTATTTAGTACTAGCTCTAAGACATTTAAGTAGTTGCAACGATTCTTAGCTACACTTTTAGTAGATACATCTACCGATGAAAAAGGCGGATTCAGCTAGTTATAGTTGTACCTAATTTAACGATGATTGGGTATTAAAAACACCACCATTAAAATTAATGGTGGTGTTTTTTGTTTATCCTAAAGAAAACCAACCTTTAAAAACAAACACTCTATTCACTAAAAAACTCAATCTACTTCCATAAATCTTTTTGATCTAAAAGATTGTTAATTAAAACTTCTTGTTCTGGATATGGCAATGACAAGTGTTTTGTTGAACCTTTTTCAAAGCTATCCCAATCACGATGTTTGTATGCTTGAGCAGCGTTATAACCTGGTTCAAACCTGATAGCATCATATGCATCTTCTAATTTTTCTTCTAGCAAGCCCCATCTAATTAAATCGTGTTTTCTATGTCCTTCAAAACACAATTCTCTAAAACGCTCATCCACAATTTCATCGAAGAAAGAATCTTGATTCGCAATTGCATCCGTTTTAACAACTGATAAGTTTTGTAAACCAGCTCTATTTCTTACTAAGTCAATTGCTTCTTGTGCTACTGCTGTAGGTCCATTTAATTCGTTCTCTGCCTCGGCTAACATTAACAATACATCAGAATATCTTAAAAGCGGGAAATTAATCCCTGTAAAATGTTGATTTACTGGCTCAGGAGACTCCAAAGTGATTATCGGGTTTAATTGTTCATTAGTTTTTTCTAAATCAAAAGGGTAAGCAGCATCCCATCTTCTAAACTTCCCTGGAGTATAGCCCCAATCAAAAGGAACTTTTGCATAAACACCACCATTTTCAGGAGTCCAGCCTGCTTTGTTTGCACCATATCCTGGTACATTCCAGTGTTTTCTACTGTCATCTACCTCATACATATCTATGTGTTCATGTATTGGTGAAGGCGAAATCTCTGGACTTGAAACAGGTTCCCCTACTCTTGAACCATTCACACCATAGAACAATCCATTAGAAGATCCTATTCTTCCTCCAATATTCAATCCTAAGGCTGTACCATTTGCATATCCTATTTCAAATAAAGTCTCACTTAAATCATATCTATTTTGAATATAATTTAAGAACACATCTTTATAACTAGAAACCAAACGATGACTAGCGTCATCCTTAATTATCTGACAGTGATTCTTTGCTGCTTGATAAGGTTCTTTACCATTAATTTCAGTGGCTAGAAGAGGATGACCTGCTGCTTTTAAATAAATTTTAGCGAGCATAGCATGAGCAGCCATATTGTTAGCATGCCCAGGTACATATTCTGAATCAAATGAATTCCATAAGTGCTCTGAAGCAAATTCTAAATCCTCTATAATTTGTTGATAAATTACCTCTACAGAAGAAGGAGCTACATGATTTGATCCTTGATCTATGGTAGGTTCTAATCGTAACGGAACTTCATTAAACCATATCGTTAAATGATAATACATCATACCTCTAAAAAACAAGGCCTCTCCTAGATAGTTATTATAGACTGCGATATCTTCGAAATTAGCAGGATCTATATACTTTATCATATTATTAGCATTATTAATACCCCCATATAAATTACCGTACAAATCTCTGATTTCTCCTGAAGCTGAATTATGCTTGTAAATACCTGTTGCAATGCTTTCATTCCACTCTTTCAACTTGTACTGCTCGTCCGTACCGCTGTTCATTTGTTGTATTGTACCTCCAAAAACGGCATAACCAGACAAGTAGGAATGAATACCTGCAAGTGCTGCATTGATATCCGATTCGTTTTGATAAAAATTATCTACCGCCCAGGTAGTTTTAGGTTCTAAATCTAGTGCATCGGAACAATTAGTTGCTAGGGCCAATAAACCTATTGCTAATAAGCCCTTACTATATATTGATTTTATATTCTTCATCATAATTATTAAAATTTAGCTTGAACTGAAAAACTATACGTTCTACTTTTAGGATATGCAGAGAAATCCATATTTGGCATTGTATTACCTCTTGTATTCACTTCTGGATCAAACCCAGAATAATTGGTCCAAGTATATAAATTCTGTCCTGACAACGACAGTCTTATTCTTTTAAATTTAGCACTTTTAGGGATAGGGATATTATAGCCTAAGGTTACTGTTTGCAACCTTAAATAACTTCCGTCTTCAACATATCTTGAGTCCATAGAATATCCTGGTCGTGGAAATGTAGCGACTCCATTTGCATTGTGAGCTGACACATCAGATTCTGTATTCCAAGGAGTCCATGCATTTGCAATTGTAGAGAAGCCATTCTTAGCAGTTTGTGAGTCTGGGAATCCCCATAAAGAATTATTGGCGTTAAATACATCTTGACCGTAAGACCATCTTAATAAGATTCCTAAATCGAAATTTTTGTATTTAAAATCATTATTGAATCCTCCAAAATGATCAGGATACGGATTTCCGATTACTACACGATCTTCTTGATCAATAACGCCATCTCCATTCTGATCAACGTGCTTTGTCGTTCCAGGCCCAGATAAGTGTGGGTTTGCAGGTATACCTTCTTTCAATATATAAGGTGCATCAGGACTTCCTACTGGATCATATATAAAATCTTCTGCTTGGTATAATCTATCATACTCTAATCCATACATCATTCCAACAGGTTTTCCAACTTCTGAAATATAGTAATACTCTTGATTCCATTGAATTCTAGGATCTGACTTGATAAATTGTTGACCATCATTCAATCCAATAATTTCATTTTTATTTGTTGATATGTTGATACTAGAATTCCAGGTAAAATCTTTTGTATCCATAATCAATCCAGACAATGTCAATTCAAACCCTTTATTACTAACAGAACCAACATTTTGAGGTACAGCACGAAATCCAGTACTTAAGGACATATCACCCCACAACAATAAATCTTCCGTTTTTTTACTATAATAATCTATTGTTCCTGACAATCTTGAACTTAACATAGAAAAGTCAACTCCTATATTTGTTTGAGCCGTAGTTTCCCATCTTAAATCTGGCACTGCAAAAGTTGTTTGGACAGCCCCTGGTTGATATGCTTCATCTGCACCAAATATATAAGGATTCCAAATTTCGATACCATATTGATTGATAGAACTATAGTCACCAACACCATTGTTTCCGGTTAAACCCCATCCAGCTCTTACTTTTAAACTATTCACAATATTTACATTGCTCATAAAATTTTCTTTAGCAATTTGCCATGCTCCAGAGAATGCTGGGAAATGCCCCCATCTATTTTCTCCTTGAAATTTAGAAGAACCGTCTGCTCTATAAGTTGCTGTAAACAAATATTTATTGTTGCTCAGGTTATAATTTACGCGACCAAAAAATGACAATAATGCATTTTCCCGAAAATCGGTCCTTGCCATTGTTGGTAGTGTTCCAACATCTATATTATTAATACCGAAAGCATCTGTAGGCAAACCATTATTTCCAAATCTATCTGACCAATTTGTATTATGAACATATTCAGTTCCAACTAGAGCCCACAAATAGGTACGGTTTTTTGTTTTACTATATTGTAATGTATTTGATGTAGAGAATGTTCCTCTTTCATATCCATTTATTTGAGCACTAATACCTTGTTCTGTTTTTTGAGCTCTTGCAGTATTCTCTGACCAAAATATTTCTTCTTTCCCAATATTCGTATTAAAACCATTAGTCGTTTTGAATTTAAAGTCATTATTTATTTTCCATGTAAGAGTTGTATTTACACGAATATTATGCGATTTATCTTCGCGTTTGGTTCCATGTATATTCTCAATAGGATCAAATAATTCAGCATATTCATTATCATTAACTCCAGGAATATACCCTCCGTTACCCGGTACTTCGCCAGGTGAAAGAATTAACGGATCTATCGGTGCAAAAGTAATTAAGCTTTTTAAGAATTGCCTTCCTGGACCATCCGTTAATCTACTCCCAATTCTATTAGACTTGCTGTAGTTCATTCCTGCCCAAAGATCTACTTTATTACTTAATTTATGATTAATCGTAAAGTTTGTATTGAAGTTTTTAAAACCTGTAGTAATTAAAACACCTTCTTGATCAACAAACCCAGTACTAAAAGACATATTTGTTTTATCACCACCTCCTCTAATTGAAATATTTCCTATAGTCATTGGAGCTAGATTGAAAGCTTCATCCTGAAAATCTCTACCTTCTATATCTATATACAATTCTGGGTCTACCCATCGTCGTTGGAAACTATTTAAATTACTTCTATCAGGGTTACCTTGATTAGGTAAAAACTGATATCTATCTTTCGCAATAGCCTGTGTTTCCAAGTTTTTAACATATTCATATGGACCCATTATATCTAGGGTTTTCGTAATTTGTTGTAGCGATGTTGAAAGATTAATGGTAACCTCTGATTTAGAATTTGACCTACCCGTTTTTGTATTGATCACGATAACTCCATTCGCACCCCTAGAACCATAAATAGCCGTTGCAGATGCATCTTTTAAGACTGTAAAAGTTTCGATATCCGAAGTTGCTATCGTTGCTGGATCAAAATCTGTTAATGGCAGTCCATTTATCACGTATAAAGGATCATTTGAACCGGTAATTGAATTACCTCCCCTAATTACAATTTTCTGTGCTGCACCTGGTGTACCTTCATTAGCGGTAACATTAACCCCTGCGATTCTACCAGCTAGGGCTTCGTCAAATTTAGCGACTACTGGTGTTTCCAATTCTTTAGTCTGTATTGTTGAAATAGAACCGGTTAAATCCTTTTTTGCAACAGAACCATACCCAATAACTACAACTTCATCTAGTTGTGCAACATCTGGTTTTAAAGCAACATTTATTACTGTTTGATTTGCTACGGAAATACTTCTAGGAACCATTCCTATCATTGAAAAAATTAAAGCATCTCCTATCGTTGCATTGATAGTGTAATTACCATCAAAGTCCGTCATTGTTCCCACTGTGCTATCTTTAATAAGTAAGGTTACCCCTGGAAGTGGCTGTTTGTCTTGATCTGTAACAACTCCTGTTATCGGATTTTGTGAAAATCCGATAAGGGAAATAAATAATGCTACTATTAATATATAATTTTTATTTATCATAATTAGTTTATTTTTCTGAGGCTAAAAAGTGAACATTCGATACGCGAACCCATCCGTTAACAGCAGGGACACCGTTGGTGTTTTTATGGTATGGTTCAGTCTCATAATATGTTTTGAATCTAAATGCAATTGTAAAATTTTCTTGTGTTTTATAATCTTCTAAATTTAATTCACCTCTAACCCAAAGTTTATTTGGACTATTGCTAGGGTCTTTTCTTCCTTCAGGGTCAGCTCCAGTTTGATCTCCTGGATAAGGCGTTCCTTTAAAAATGGTACCATTGTGATTTATCTCACATTCTAAAATATCGTTTACTTGTGTCCAATCTGTAGTAGTTACATCACCTGTATAGTTATTTGTAATATGAACCTCTAAATCAATTGGAGTACTTCCATCTTCTTCATAGCCACTTTGAATTTCATTCATATAAATTGCATACCAAAAAACAGCCTTAGAGTCGAAACAACCTTCGAACAATACTAGGTTTTGAGAATCCATAACCACCCATGAATCATGAGGTTTTGTCATAGTCCACAAAGGTATTTGCAATCTTTGTGTCCACTTAACACCCGATTCAGCCTGTACAGCAAGTGCATCAGAAGTATTTACAGGTGGTGTTCTTGCTTGCCAAACAGCTTTTGGATTGTACCAGCCATCATCATCACTATGAGATTCAACAATTTGACGTGACCATCCATCACCACCTGCGGCTAAATTATCTTGAGAATAAGGAATTAAGTTAGGGAAGAAGAAATAATTTTTTTCTTTATCCAGTTCTACTGGTGTTGTAGATAGTGTCGCTGTAAAGGTTTCCTCAAAGCCAGAAACCTCTTCTGAAATATTACTAACTACATTAATAATCGGTTTTAGAACCTCAGTTTCAGAAATTGAATAAGAAGGGTTCACAGAAATTACTCCTGTTAAGGGATCGATATATAACTTATCTGACTCAGACCCTAATTCAAATCTAATATCATCATTTCCTCCAATTACATCTACGGGGTTTGAAACAGTGCTCTCAGCACTTACAAAATTCATATTGAAAGGACAATAAGCAATTCCAGCGGATAAACTTGGCCCAATATACAAACGAAGTGCATCTTCATATATTCTTGAATCTGATACACCGTTTACATCAGAAGAAACTTTAAAAGTGAAGAAATACTCACCATTATCAAAAGGATTTTCGTCTTCTATAATTACTTTTCCCATTTTAGTTAAATCATCAGTATAAATGGTATATTCTATTGGGTTCTCTCGATCACCCCTATCTATAACGGTAGACTCAACTAATGAATAGTTAACTATATCCACACTATTTAAAAAAGTTTCATCGAGCATCTTATCTCCTTTTCTAATGCTTGCCAATTCAAAAGTAACAGGGTGTCCGTTTGTGTTCATAAAAGGCACAGCACTTTCTGCGTAACCGTACTCTCTAACGTCTAAAATATCTGGGTAGGAAATTTCCGTGGGTAGCATTTGTAACTGGTGATCCTCTACAAATGAAGAGTCGTTCTTATCACAACTCTGCAATAGCATAAGCGCTAAGATTGTCAATAATGACAAGTTAAAGATTGATTTTTTTGCTTTCATGCTTGGTTTAATTTAGTTGTTATTTTTTGTGTTGGGTATTTTATTTGGGTTTTACTAAACATATAAATGAAGGAATTTATTATGAAGAAATATATAACAAACAAGAAGTACTGATATTAATAAAACCTCAGGCCAATACACTTTAAATGTGCTTTTTATTTTCATAGGACAACAATTAACTGAACCAAAAATACAGTTAAAAGATTTTTATTATATAAACAGAATTACAACAGAGTAGCACTTTTCATACATGTTTAATCTGTGTTAGTTTCTGAATGATATGTGCTCTTTGGATAGGGTTTCATATAGGATACCCTTTCTAAAAACGTGATTTTCAGAAGTTATTTTGTTTTAAAAGGGAGCCTATTATCAAAAAGGAAATTGTTAATATGAACATGGATTCTAACGCTTATTTACCGTAAGACTTAGGTGCTACTCCAAATAGCTCTTTAAAACAACGTGTGAAATAAGAACGATGTGTAAAACCTACCATATACATAACTTCTGACACGTTTAATTGCCCTGTTTTAAGTAATTGTTTGGCACGTTTTAAACGGGTAGTTCTAATAAATTCAGTAGCTGTTTGACCAGTTATGGTTTTGATTTTTCTGTACATATTAGTTGAACTCATACCTAAGAGTTCACTGAGGTATTTAACACTAAGATCAGAATTATCCATTTCTAATTCAATTTTGGCTAAAAGGTCCTCCAAAAACTTGTCGTCTGTCGAATTCACTGCTACTTCAGAGGGATTTATTATGAGTTCTTGCTGAAATGCTTTTTTTAGTACTTCTCGTTGTTCTATCAAGTTTTTTATACGTGCCTTCAAATGCTCTAAGCTGAACGGTTTTTGGATATGGGCATCTGCTCCTGTTTTAATACCACTTATCTTACTCTCCAGTCCACTTTTTGCAGTAAGTAAAATAAAAGGAATATTACTCGTGCGAATATTAGATTTTAAATTTTTACAGAATTCAATACCATCTATATGCGGCATCATTAAGTCAGAAACGATTAGGTCTGGTAATTCTTTTCGTGCCATATCCATCCCTTCACGTCCGTCTTCAGCTCGAATTACAGCATAGCTGCTTTTTAGTCCATCTGCTATAAATGAGCGCATATCAACATCATCCTCTACAACCAAAACTTTTAATAGATTTTTACTTTTGAGCGTTTCTTTTTCTTCTTGTATTTGTTCCTCAACTATTTCTTGGGCTAAAAAACCAGATGCTTCAACAACCTCATATTCCTGGAGTAAAGACTTGATTATTGGAATGCAAAAGACAAACTTACTTCCCTTGCTTGTAGTCCTTTCATATTTTATAGATCCACCATGAAGTACCGCGTAATCATAAATAAGAGATAGACCAATCCCGGTTCCCTTTTGGTTAGAATAATTAGGTGAAGCAAGACTGTTAAATCGATCAAAAATATGTGCTTGATCTTCCTCACTAATTCCACTACCGGTATCGGTAACGGATAGATAAAAATAAGAATCTTTAGAATTTCCCTCGGGAAATTCGGGGTACAAGGTTACTTTTATAACACCTTTATTGGGCGTAAATTTAAAGGCATTAGAAAGCAAATTAAATAATATTTTCTCAACCTTTTCTAAATCAAACCAAATAACCAGTTCTTCTTGTTCGGTAGTAAATTGAAATAATATGTTTCGCATGACTGCTTCTTCATCAAATTGAGCAATCGTTTGGCGACAAAAAGCAATGAAATCATATTTCTGTATTCGCAATTTTTCACCACCGACTTCAATCTTTCGAATGTCCAGAATTTGATTGACCAACTTTTTTAATCGGTCAGTATTACGTTTCACCAAGGACAAACTTTTCAGGGTGTATTCATCCAGTGATTTGGTTAATAAATCATCGATAGGACTACTAATTAATGTCAAGGGTGTTTTTAATTCATGGGTGATATTTGTAAAGAAACGTGTTTTTAGCGTTACCAGTTCTTCTGTTTTTAAGCGTTTTATCTTTTCAAATTCTGCCGTATTTCTGTCTTGAATACGTACTACCAAAATCCATCTGTACAACATTAAAAAACCTAAAAATAAAAACACATACAGAACAATTGCCTCGGTTGAAGCCCAAATAGGTGGATTTAATCGTATGCGTAAACTTCTGAAATCACCTGTAAATACGCCCAAGTTATTTGCGGCTTTTACCTTAAAAATATAATCACCCGGTTTTACAGAAGTATAGGAAGCAGAATGATATCCTTCACTTAACTGTTGCCATTTTTCTTCATACCCTTCAAGTATGTATTGGTATTTTTCTTCTTTTTGAGCTCCTAAATTCAGTGTAGAGAACTCTAAGCTAAATGTGTTTTCCGAATAGTCAAATTCCAAATAGTCAACGTTATTGATGTTTTTTTCTAAAACTACTCGCTCATTAATTTCTTCACCAGGTGATATAATTTCATTCAGGATTTCTAAGTTTGTGAATTGTACCTGTAAATTATTTATTTTCAAATCTAAATCTTTTGGATTGGTGGTAACAAAACCATTAAAAGCACCAAAAAACAACTGCTCATCAGAAGATAAATAGCTCGCAGATGTATACGTTTCGACACCTGAATACCTATAAGATATTTGTCTCAAATTCTCTCCATTTTTCTGCATTCGATACAGTTTTCTATAAGAACTAAACCACAAATCACCTCCGGAAATCTCTATGGCATAAACGTCCTTTGGTATTGTCGCTATTTCTTTAGTTTTATGGTTTATTAAATCATATCTGTATAATTTTGTTGAAATGACAACCCATATAGCGGTGTCTTTTTCAATACAGAAAGCATTTATAAATTCGTTTAATAAAGGAAGCTCTGTAAATTCTCCTGAAACTGTATTGATTTGTTTTAGACCTCTGTTCGTTGCCAAGAACAATATATTGTTACTGATTTCTTGAATATCTAATATGTCTAATTTATCTAAGATACCATCACCCGAAGTTACTGAACCGATGCTAAAGAAAGTTACTTCATTATTCGAGTTTAGTACAGCTCGGTAAAGACCTCCTTTAAGTGTGCCTATCCATATACGTCCTTTAACATCTTCATAGAGATCATTAATGTAATTCGTATGCAGCGCATTTTTATTGTTTTTATCTGAAACATACGTTTTAAAGCTATCTTTCGCTTGGTCATATAAATGCAAACCGCTACGCGTTGATAACCAAACAACCCCCTTTTTGTCAATTACAATATCTTCAACTCCCATGTTTGAGCTGTTTGGAACTAGGTGCCACTGGAAAGACTGTGTAATTCTATCGTATTTCGCAAAGCCTTCACTGGTTGCAAACCAATAACTATTATCAGAGTCTTGGGTTATGGCATTGACTTGTACTCCATCTCTAAAAAAAGGTGTGTTTTTATGAAGTTGATTGTGTGTAATCTGGCTATTAGACAGATGCACTCTGTTTATTTTATTTTTAGTACCCAACCAAATATTGTCTTTTGTATCCTTATAAATAGCAGGGATTACATTGTTACTTATAGCATACCTATTACTATAATCGGCATAGTATTTTTTAAATGTTTTGTTTACACTGTTGAATATATTTAATCCCTTATCGGTTCCCAACCAAATTTGATCAGACGCTACCACTTTAATGGATTTTATAACACTACTACTTAACGATCGTCCGTCCGTTCCTTCAGTAAATAATTCAAATTTGGCGGTTGTCTTGTCGAAAATTGCTAGTCCTGTTTCGGTTCCAATTAATAATTTATTTTTATTGTTCTCCCCAAATTCAGCGATGCAAAGAATTAAATTATTTTGATGGTATAAAGCGGCCTTTTTATCTTGTAAACTATAGCTTTTGAAGCTATTTGTTTTACGGTCAAATCTATTTAACTTATCATAAGTTCCTATCCATAATACGTCATCCGAATCTTCATAAATACAGCGAATAATATTGTGACTTAAACCTTGCTCTAAACCATTTATATGCTTAAACGTTTGTAACCTATCAGTAGTTGGATTGTATATGTACATTCCATTCCGTGTGCCAATAATGAGTTCTCCTTTTCTTGTTATGTAAAGACTTTGGCAATTGATCCCATTTAATTTTTCGTGTTGTGGAATTTCTACGAGTTCATTGCGTGTATTGTAGTTATAGATTCCGTTGGTTGTGCCTATCCAAATATCATCATTATCTCCTTGAAGGAGGGCAACTATATAATGATTTGAAATAGACGTCCCTTCTTTAGTTCTCATAGAAACAGCAGCAGTCTTATAGCCATCATACCGAATCAGACCTCTGGTTGAACCCATCCATAAAAAACCTTCTTTTGTTTCCAAAAAACAGTTTACTTGATTGGATAGTATTTCAGATGGCAGCGCTACAGACCTAAACTTCAAGTTCATTTTTTGTGCTTGAATTGAAAAGAGGGAAATAACGACTAAAAAGAGTACTAGAATGAATTGTTTTTTTCTGTTCATCGTGAGGGGTACTTCTGAATATAAAGTTCAATCAGTTTCTAATACCAAATAAACTTCAAAATGACTGATTAAATGTATTTCTATTTCCTTTATATTTCTTTTTTTATAAAAAACTATAAATAGATTATAATAAGCAAATTAGCTAAAACACTTCTTTCGGATTGACACAAAATCGACACAGAATTAGCACAAATCAACTAAACACACTTGTTGAAATTTGTTTCTATTCCGTCTTACTTCATCTCCCTCCTTAAGACCGATATAAAGTCAGATTCTCTACATAAAAATCTAAAATTGATAATTAATACCGCTTATAGAAATTTGATTCGTTATAAACTTTTAACGATAGCCTTTCCAAAATTTAATCCCTTTTAAATTCACTTCAATCGTAATTACTTCTTTTTCCATTTCTTATTGGGAATGAAATTTTTACTTGGTGTTGGGTATTGTGCTTTTACCTCAGTACGCCATTCTTGTAAAACGGCTTTCAGTTCAGCTACTTTTTTTGGATGTTTGTTTATAAGATTTTGTTGCTCTCCAATATCTTTTTTGAGGTTGTACAGCTCAAAAGCATTTGTTTCGAAGTTTTCTATCAACTTCCAATCTCCCATACGTACAGCACTGTAAGGAACTCCGCCTTGTTGGTGGTAATGTGGATAGTGCCAAAACACGGTTTTTCTATCCAATATTTTTTCATCCCGAAGTAATGGTGCTAAACTTTTCCCATCCAAAGTTTGTTCTTTTGTTTTTTCAGTTGCAATTCCCGCCAAATCAACTAAAGTCGGATAATAATCCATGGATATGATAGGTATTGCTATTTCTTTGCCTTTTAATTTGGATTTCGGTAAACGGATGATGGTAGGAACTCTTGTTCCTCCTTCATAAATACCGCCTTTTCCTTGTTTTAAGGGAGTATTGTTGGTGATACGCTTCTTAGGATTATTCCCTATCAACCCTCCATTGTCTGAAGAAAAAAGAATGATGGTGTTGTCATACAATCCTTGTTCTTTTAGTTGAGCGATGACCTTCCCAACGGCATCGTCCATATGTTCTACCATTGCGGCATAGGTTGGATTTTGATGTCTAGACTGATCGTTTATAAGCCCTTTATATTTGTCTATTTTATCCTGTTTTGCCTGAAGCGGTGTATGTACATTGTAAAACCACAGGTTGATAAAAAAGGGACTGTCCTTATTTTCCCCTATATAAGTAGACACATCATTCGCTAGTCTTTCTGTTAGGTATTCTCCTTCGGGTCCATCTTCTAATCGAGGGTTTCCATAGGGTGAAAAATAACCGTTTAGTCCTTGTTTCTTTTTTAAATTAGGAGCTCCTTTTAACCACCCCCCAATATTGATATCAAAACCATGGTTTTCTGGCCAGTTTTTTTCTTTTTCACCCAAATGCCATTTTCCAAAATGTGCGGTTTTATAACCTGCGTCTTTAAATGCTTCTGCAATCGTATATTCTTGGTCTTTGAGATACATGGTCCAATCGGGCACATTTAACTTTGCCCATGGATATTTGTGTCCCTCTATCCAGTCGGTAACATGTAATCGTGCAGGATATTTTCCTGTAACAATAGAAGCTCTTGTTGGAGAACATACAGTACAAGAGCTGTATGAATTTGTAAAACGCACGCCTTCTGAAGCCAGTTTGTCTACGTTTGGACTTTGATAAAGATCACTTCCAAAACTTCCCAAATCTGTCCAACCTAAGTCATCTACCAAAATCAGCAGTACATTCTGTTTTTTCTTTTGTGATTTGACACAGGAGCTAAAGGTTATTAGAAATACGACAAGCACTATTTTTATATATTTCATAGCTATAAACTTTTTAGGAGACTTTTTTCAGCGATCAAACCTTCCGATTTTGCTATGATTTTAATTTCTCCTGTGGTACCTGCTTTACTTTTTATAATCAACATACACAATCCATTAAAGGCTTTGCGGTAGTTTGCTTGAAAAGGTTCTGTTGTAGCTGCATTTCCGTTTCCTACGGCTGCAATGGTTCCAGGACCTGTTACTTCAAAATTCACTAAATTATTTGCTAATGGACAGAAGTTCCCTTTTTTATCGACCACTTTAACGGTCACAAAAGAAAGGTCATTTCCATCGGCAGCAATTTCCGTTCTATCCGGACTTAATTCTAAGTGGTGAGGCTTTCCTGCTGTTACAATTATTTTCTCTGCAACTACTTTCCCTTTTGTGTAAGCAATCACTTTTAATTCTCCTGGTTCATAATTCACATTCCACTGCAACCTATACGGAGAATCCCAAGTAGTTTGTTTTTTCTTCCACCAGCTAAACTCTGCAGGGATCGTCACTTTATCTATTCCCATTGTTTTTCTACCTAGAGATTTTCCATTTAAAAACAATTCTGCTTCTTCTGCGTTTGTATAACACATTACTGGAATTTCTTTGTGTTTAGAGTTTTCCCAATTCCAATGTGGCAGAATATGTACCATTGGTTTTTCTGTCCACCTACTTTGGTAATAATAGTACCTGTCTTTTGGAAATCCACATAGATCTACGATTCCAAAATAAGAGCTTCTTGAAGGCCAATCTCCTCCCCATCTCCCATGGGTTTCGTTGTCTTTTCCGTTATATGGTGTTGGTTCTCCTAAATAATCAAAACCTGTCCATACAAATTCTCCTAAAGAATGTGGTATTGTTTCTTGGGCGTAAGTCTCAAAATCTGGTGGATATGCCCAAGGTGGACTTATGATATCGTAACTAGACACCTGTAGAGATTCGTGCTTTTCATAATTTTCTAAAGGCAAATGATATACGCCTCTTGAACTTACGGTAGATGCTGTTTCAGCACCATACACGATAAAATCAGGGTTGTGATTTATGACTTTATCATATTGGGTTGGCTTGTAATTAAACCCTACCAAATCTAGGGTAGCTGCCAATCCGTTTTTTATACATTGTGGATAGTTATTAAAACCTGCTGTAACAGGTCTTGTTGCGTCTTCATCATGACAAATATCTACCAAGTGCTGAGCTACTTTTGCCCCGTCTTTAGAACGCTGTTCTCTTATTTCGTTCCCAATACTCCACATCACTACAGAAGGGTGGTTGCGGTCTCTTTTGATCATATCTCTAAGATCTTGTTCGTGCCATTGCTCCCAAATTTTATTATATCCGTTTTCGACTTTAGGCAATGCCCATTCATCAAAAGCTTCTACTTGCACCAAAATCCCCATTTTATCACACAAGGCTAATTGTTCTGGTGAAGGTGGATTATGACTAGTTCTAATGGCATTGACACCGATGCTTTTCATGATTTCCAATTGGCGTTCTGTAGCACGATAATTTACGGCACTTCCTAAGGGGCCTAAATCATGATGCAAACAAACACCTTTAAACTTCACTTGTTTTCCATTCAACTCAAAGCCTTTTTCTTTGGAGTATTTTATAGAACGAATTCCAAAAGCTGTCTTGTAATCATCTACGGCAACTCCATTTTTATACAATACTGTTTTTGCTATATACAAGTGTGGATTATTTAGATCCCAAAGAGTTGGTTTTTTTACTATTAGTTTTGTTTCTACAGAAAGATTCTCGCTTAGGACAATCGTATTTTCACCCACAGCAACTTCATCTCCTTTACTATTTATAAGAATCGTTTGTAAGGTATAGTCTCCTTTTAATTTTTGTTTGTTTTCTAATGTAGTTTCTATGACAACTTCTGCTTGTTCTTTGGAAACTTTAGGGGTAGTGATAAAGGTTCCCAAATAAGCGATATTTACAGAGTTTTTAATTGTTAGATACACATTTCTATAAATTCCAGCACCTGGATACCAACGTGCAGACAATTCTTTTGGAGCCACACGAACTGCCACAATATTCTCTTTACCAAAATTGATAAAAGGAGTTGCATCGACTTCAAAACTGATATAACCATAAGGACGTTCCCCTGCTTTTTTACCGTTTATATAAACTTCCCCATTGTTCATTACACCGTCAAATTCTAGTAGGATTTGTTTTCCTATTTGAGCAGCTTCTATGCGGAATGTTTTTCTGTACCAAGCAGTTCCATAAATAGGTAAACCTCCCGTTCGTGCATCATGGATTTTGTCAAACGGCCCTTCAATTGCCCAATCGTGTGGTAGGCTTAAATTTCTCCATTGAGTAGCATCAAAATCAGCAAGTTGCTCGTTTCCTACTTCTCCTTTGCTAAATTGCCAGTTTTGATTGAAGGATTCACGGATTCTTTCTTGAGGTTGTGCACAAGCTTGCAGTAGCAAAAAGAGAATGAACAGACTTCCTAAGGTGATTTTATGAAACTTCATAATTAATTTTTTAATAGGGTGATAGACAATGGAGTGAGAGTCAACTCAAGTTTGTTGTCTTTGATTTTTACTTGTTCTGATTTCACCAATTCGACAGTTTTGTCATTGGCATGCTTTCCTTTTAATTCTGTTCGGTTAAATGTATGAATACCCTGTGGTAATTGATGTAACTCAATACTTATATTTTGAGGCGTATCGTTCTTGTTTAATAAAAACAATTGACACTTATCTCTTTTAGTATTTACAGAAGTATATGCTCTTATATAATTTGCCACACGCGTAGTATTCACCAATTCGTCTGTGATATTGTCGTTGACAAATTTGATAACTTCTGCGATGGGTTTTCTTGAATTATCATCGGTTCGAAGAAGTACTGCTACGTCGTTTTTTTCGTTGTCTTTGTTTCCACTCCAAGGAGAATGCGTTCCCCAAAAATAGGAATAAGCAACATTCGGTTGGTGGATTTCATTCATGAGCAGTTCAAAATACCACAAGGCTTTGTAAACATTGTTGCTGGACCCCATTCCTTTATTGGACGGAGACACACCGGTTTCTGTGATTAAAATCTCTAGCTTCGGTTTTGAAGATTTGGCGACGGCATTCTGCATCTTTTTTACATTTTTCAGATAGTCATCTTTATTTTCTTTCCACAACTCGTAGTTCTTACACGTTTTCACATAAGGCCACATGTATTGGTGGCAAGAAATAAAATCGATTGATTTTGGATTGTTTTCGATGATAGTTTTAAAATAATTGACTTTGCTCAAAACTCCAGGTCCTACTTTGATATTAGGATCTTCATTTTTCATAGCCTTTGCTATTTTGTAGTAACAATCGACATATTCTGCCATAGACAACAGCTTTGCATGGTGGTCTACTTCGTTTCCAATTTGCCAATAAGCGACTTTATAATTTTTCTTTTTTGCGTACTTCACCCACTCCACAGCTACTTCTATTAAATCGTCGAATGTTGGTCCATTTTTATATTTGTAAGAAAACACATTGACCACAACCAAAGGTTTGATTTCTAATTGTTGGCAAAGCTCCATATACTCATCAAAGTCCATGGCGTTTTTAAATGCTCCTTTTGAATTGACTGCCCAATCCCACTTTGCGGGTGCTTGAGAGAAACTTGCAAGTTTTGGTCTTAAACCTCCATCTATATTTTCATAAGGTGGGGTATGCCATAAATAATTATCTGCTAAATGTCCGTATGGAAAACGTAAAGAACCACAGCCCATTTCTTTCAGAGCGGTATACATAGATTGTTCTTTACCTGTATTGTGCTTGTCCGAATCTAACAACCAACATAAGTTTGCAGCTCCTGATCCTTGGTTTACATCTGATTTAATAATTTTAGCGAAATCTATTTCTATAAATTCTTGTGCATGTAGGCTGCCCGCCCCTACTAAAAATATCCATAGAATTAAAAAAAAGCTTCTCATAAATTTTATTTTTTCACACTTCCTCTCGAACTGTATACTAATTTCACAACTTAAGGTAGATTCTTTATTTGCACTATAAAATCGTTTGTATAAGAAGTATCCCCATTCTTATCAAAAAAACAATTGAAAGATGAGGATACCTATTAACCGAATATTATTACTATGTTTAGTTTACCATTCCGGTTTTTGTTCAAGCTCGTTATTGATCGATACTTCTTGCAATGGGTAAGGCATCGATAAATGCTTTGTAGCGTCAAAATTATTCACACAACGTAATTTTGTTTGATGTGATGCTTGAAGATACGATTCGTGAAATCTAATTGACTCATCCAATTCCACAATCTTATCAGCTAATAAATTCCATCTAATTAAATCTGCTTTTCTATGACCTTCAAAACATAATTCTCTCAAACGCTCATCAACAATTTCATTAAAAAACTCAGCAGACCCCAATACTGGCAATCCTGAAAGTCCTGCTCTATCACGGACTAAATTAATAGCATCAATTGCTTCAGGAGTTGGAGTATCTCCATTGAACCTAAAAGAGGCTTCAGCAAAAAGCAACAATACATCCGCATACCTGATTACGGGCATATTAATTCCTGTTTGTGTTGAATGCAGCGGCTCAGGAATTTCTAATACTTTGATATTTGGTATTAATGTTAAATCTGTTGGATCCAATGGCTCCCATCGTCTAAATTTACCAATAGCATATCCCCAGGAAAGCGCATCACCTAATACATTTATCTTTCCTTTTCCATTGGCAGAAATAGAAGGAACATTCCAATCTTTTCTAACGTCAAATTCAGCATTTGGATCATAGCTTGGATCATCAGGATTTAAAAGATCAATATATTTATCGTTAAAAATTGGAGAAGGTGCTATTTCAGGATCTCCATAAGGAGTTTGTGACCTTGGCTCTGGCTTATAAAGTAATCCATTTCTTACACCAACAGCTCCAGAAATTCCAACTCCTAAATCTGAACCATTTTTAAAGACAACCTCAAACAAAGACTCTTTTAAATCATATTTATTTTGAGCATAATTTATGAATACCTGTTTATAACTAGGGTTTAATTGATAGTAATCGTCATTTTTTATTACAGCACAATGCTCCATTGCTGCTTTATATGGGTTTTTATCATTTAAAACTGTCATCTGTGCTGGATATCCTGCTGCCTTCATATATACTTTTGCAAGCATGGCATGAGCAGCCATCTTATTAGCATGACCAACAACGTACTCAGTATCATTTGAAGCTGGAAGATGCTCAGCAGCAAATGTTAAATCTTCAATCATTTGTAAATAAATAGCCTCTAATTCTGCAGGCTCTTTATGATTTGCTGATTGATCTAAGGTAGGTGTCAAACGAAGCGGAACTTTATTCCACCAAATAGTCAACTGATAATATAAAAAAGCACGTATAAAAAGAGCTTCTCCTTTATAGCTATTAAAGACTTCTTCTTCAAAAAGATTTGGATCTAGTCTATTTATTAAATTGTTAGAATTGTTAATTCCTCCGTATAGCACTCTCCAAGCATCTTCAACTTCCCTAGTACTTGAATTATGATTATACAAATTTGTAGGGTTTGCTTCTACCCAACCTTTAATAGCGTATCCTTCATCTGTACCAGAATCCATCAACCAAAGGTTTTTACCTAAAGTTTGACCAGAACTTATACTAGAATAAATACCTGAAATTGCCAAGTTAACATCCGTCTTGTTTTTATAAAAAGAATCTGGCGTCAAAGTTCCTTTTGGCTCCAATTCTAAAGAATCTGAACAGCTTGCAAGCACTGAAATAAATCCAATAACGGCAAGTGTTCTACTATATAAATATTTTATTTTTTTTGTTGTCATCATATTAAAATTTAGCTGAAATTGCAAGACTATATGTTCTACTCTGTGGGTATGCAGAAAAATCTAAGTTTTGATTTAAAGCATTCCCTCCTACACTTACTTCTGGGTCGTACCCAGAATAGTTGGTCCATGTATATAAATTTTGACCCGATAACGTCAATCGTAAACTTTTAAAGCCTGAACCAGGGTTTAAAGGCACATTATATCCTAAAGAAACTGTTTTTAAACGTAAATAAGATCCATCTTCAACATATCGACTGTCTGATTTAAAACCTGCACGCGGATAGGCTGCGATTCCGTTTGAATAATGTGCTACAACATCAGTGTCCGTATTCCAAGGAGTCCAAGCGTTTGCAGCTTCTGCCAATCTACTAAAGTTTGTGTTATTATTTGGATACGCCCATAACGCTCTATTTCCATTTAAAACATCAAATTTATAGGACCACTGCAATAAAACTCCTAAGTCAAAGTTCTTGTATTTAAAATTATTATTTAAACCACCAAAGTGTTTAGGATATGGGTTTCCTGTTACAATTTTATCGTCTTCGTCAATAATTCCATCTTTGTTTTGATCTACGTATTTTGCATGGCCTGGTCCTACAATTGTTCCATAACTAGGAAGTCCTGGATTTAATACATAAGGACTTATAGTACTCTGCTCTGGTTGATATGTAAAATCTTCCGCTTGATACAAACCATCATACTGCAAACCGTACATCATTCCAACAGGGCTTCCAACTTCAGAAATATAATAATTCTCATTACCCCAATCTAACTGAGGATCTGATTTGATAAACTCTTGTCCTTGATTCAAGCTTAATATTTTATTCTTATTGGTAGAAATATTAACACTTGCATTCCATTTGAACTCTTTCGTGTCTACGATCAAAACGTTTAAAGAAAATTCGAGCCCTTCATTAGATACAGAACCTACATTTTGCACAGCTCGCGGAAATCCAGTACTTGGAGACATATCTGCATTTAACAATAAATCTGTCGTTTTCTTATTATAATAATCTACGGTACCCGAAAGTCTAGATTTCATTAATGAAAAATCAATTCCTAAATTTGTTTGCCCAGTAGTCTCCCATCTTAAATCTGGTACAGCAAAAGTACTTTGTACTGCACCCGGGATGTATGCTTCAGAATCTCCAAAAGCATATCCGCTATATACATTACTTCCAAATTGATTGAAAGAAGAATAATTTCCTATTCTATTATTTCCTGTCAATCCCCAGCCTAATCTTACCTTTAAGCTATTTACAAAAGTAACAGATTCCATAAACTCTTCGTTGCCTAGTTGCCAAGCTCCAGAAACTGAAGGAAAATACCCCCATTTATTATCTTTTTGAAACTTAGACGAACCATCTGCACGAATCGTTGCTGTTAACAAGTATCTGTATTTATAATTCACATTAAACCTACCAAAATAAGAAATCAACTTATTTTCTTGTTCATCAGTAAGAGCCATAGTTGGTGTAGTGGCAATGTCTAAATTTGAAACACCAAATTTATCTGTAGGTAAGTTTTTATTCCAAAGTCGTGATGTAAAAACGGTATTGTGCACATATTCCATTCCTATTAATCCACCAATTCTAAAGTCATTAATTTTCTTCTTATAATCTAAAGTATTTGACGAAGAAAAAGTAGATCTTTCATATCCGTTGATCTGTCCATTGATTCCATTTTCAGAACGAGATCCTTGTTGGGTATTTAAACCATAAAACAATTCTTCTTTACCTATAGTTGTATTAACACTATTATTTGTTTTTAATGTAAAATTGCTATTCAGCTTATAGGTTAACCTTGTGTTTACACGTACATTATTTGATATATCCTCACGTGTTGTCCCTTGAATATCTTCAATTGGATTAAATAAATTCGCATAGTCACTGTCATTTTCTCCAGGTATAAGTCCTCCTTCTTGCTCTCCATCCGATAAAATAATTGGATCAACAGGTCTATAAAGAATAATATTTCTTAACTGTTGGTTTCCCCTACCGTTACGCATTCTAGGACCAAACCTACTTGACTTAGTATAACTACTAGACCCCCATAGGCTCAGTTTATCATTTATTTTGTGATTGATTGTAAAATTAGTTCCCCATCTTTTAAATCCTGTAGTTATTAGAACTCCATCTTGATCCACATAATTTGTAGAAAAGGAAACTGTTGTTATATCATTCCCACCTCTTATGGCAATACTACCTCTGGTCATTGGAGCTAACTGGAATGCTTCATTTTGGTAATCTGTACCTTCAGTATCTCTATATAACTCTGGGTCAGCCCATTTGTTGATAAATTTTGTTCTTTCATTATCATCTCCATAAGGCAGGTATTGAAAACCATCTCTTGCTATTGCAAGAGTTTCTAAATTCTTAACAAATTGATATGGGCTAAAAACACTTAATGTTTTTGTAATCTGTTGCATAGAAGTAGAGAGGTTAATGGTAACCTCTGTTTTCCCGTTAGATTTACCAGATTTCGTAGTAATAACAACCACTCCATTTGCTCCACGCGACCCATATATTGCAGTTGCTGAAGCATCTTTAAGTATTTGAAAAGATTCAATATCTGAAGCATCTATAGTACTTGGATCAAAATCTTCTAGTGGCATACCATTAACAACATACAAAGGATCGTTAGAACTCGTAATTGAATTCCCTCCCCTTACCACTATCTTTAAAGCTTCACCAGGAGTTCCTTCTGACGAAGAAACATTAACACCAGCTATTCTTCCTGAAAGTGCTTGATCAAAATTCGCAACGGGTGCTATTTCGATGTCTTCAACTTTAACAGTACTCACAGCACCTGTTAAATCTTTCCTTGCAACAGAACCATATCCAATTACAATAACTTCATCTAACTGTGCAATATCATCAGCTAATGTAATATTAATTGAACTTAGGCTCCCCACTTTAACACTTTGTGGTATCATTCCTATCATGCTAAAGATAAGCATGTTATCTGACCCAACTTCAATAGAATAGTTTCCATCAAAATCTGTCATTGTTGCCATGTTCGTATCTTTTATCTGAATTACAACTCCGGGTAAAGGCTGATCATCAGCCCCTTTTACTACCCCTGTAATTGTTTGCTGTGCATACCCGAAACAAGTAACAAATAGCGCAACTATAAGTATATATATATTGTTTTTCATAATTAAATTATTTTTCAATTGCTACAAAATGAAGATCTGAAATGTTTACATTCCCTCTTAGCGGAATTGATAATGGAGTTTCATAGTTTGACTTAGTTCTAAACGCGATAGTGAATTCAGATACATCTTTATAATTAGATAAGTCCATTTCACATCTTACCCAAATACCTGAAGCGTCGGATGGTGACTCCTCAATGGTTCCGGAAAGTGGATATGGGGTTCCTGTAAAATCTTCACCGTTTTCTCCAATTTTACAAGTTAACAATTCATTGACCTGAGTCCATTCTGTCGTTATTAAATCTCCTGTATAGTTATTTGTAATCTGAACATCAAAAGCAATTGGGCTAAGATCAAGTCCTGCATCATCGATAACATTTTGAGGTATACTTTGTTTTACCCAAAACTCAACTTTAGAATTAAAACAACCTGCATATAAACTAAGATTTACAGCATCAGCAATACACCAAGTTTCAAAAGGATCTTTATATGGTCCAAAAAAGGAAACATTTAAACCTGTTATTCCTATTACATTTGCAGTATTTCTCTTTGCAATTACTTCTGGAAAAGTTAATAAGTTTGCTCCTTTATTGGCGGAGTAATACACTTTTTTAATCCAGCCTGCCGCCGATGCATAATTTGCCATATCAACAGAATAACCTACACCACCAAGAGGTGTATTCTTATCTGCTTTTGGCTTTAAAGGAGGGTAAAAAAAGTAATCTGTTTCTTTATCAAGAATTACAGACTCAGTTGATAACACTGCGGTAAACACATCTTCGAAAGCCAAAATTTCTTCACTAATATTACTTACAACATTAATTATAGGACTAACAAATTCTGTTTCTGAAACAACATATACTGGATTTACAGAAACAACTCCTGTAATTTCGTCAATAACTAATTTATCTATTTCTGTTTCTAGCTCATATCTAAAATCATCATTTCCACCAAAAACAGATGGTTCATCTGAAACTGTAGACTCTCCGTTTACGTAATTTATTTTAGCAGGACAATAGCTAATCGCATCAACAAGTCCTGGCCCTACATTTAAACGCAAGGCATCTTCAAAAATAGTAGACTCCATAACTCCATTAATAGAAATAGAAGCACTCATTGTAAAATAATAATCACCATAACCAAAAAGATTCTCCTCTGCAATGGTTACTTGTCCTGCTTTTGAAATATCAATGGTCTCAATTACTAAATCTACTTCTGGATCTTTATGTACCAAATAGGTAGTATCTGGAGCTTTGATCGTTACTTTTTCTAAATATGATGCATCTAATATATTTCCTTCTTGTTTAACATATAATACTTCGTAAACTACAGGATGTCCATTAGAATTGACAAAAGGTGTTGCGGTTTGAATATAACCATATTCTCTGGAGTTTAAAATATCAGTGTATGAAAGAGACGTGGGGACTATTTCCCCTTGAAAATCTGTTCCAAATGAGGATTCGTTGCTATCACAACTCTGCACTATAAATAAGGTCAGAGCCATCAGGAGCAATCGTTTAACAAAAGTTTTGAGTTTCATAATATAAATGGTTTGTTGGTTAATAAATTTAATTCTTAGAAATACAACTCTAACAAGACACTCCCTAACAAAAGAAAACCTGCCAAAATCATAATGTTAATTATAATTTCTTTTGTTGATGTTTTTTTATGAACAGAATGCTTCATCATTTTTAGTGCAGTTAAAAAACTATTTTTTTTTATTGTTTATCCATCAAATATATAGGAAAACAAACACTGTCAATTGTGTAAATCAAGGTGAACTATAGCACAAATATCCATATCCCTCGTTTTGTGCTATTATTTTATTTTGTGCTAGTATTTCACTGCTAGCCCTTTAATAGTTGATGAATTAAGTAGATTATTATGTTTAACACACCTACTTAACTTTCTATCTCAAACTATAAAAGTCTTTATTGCAGTTCTAAGATGTTCCACCGTTTCCTGAAATCTCAAAAAAACTGGTTGAAAAACACTTATGTTTGATACTAAAAAAAATCGAAAAAATGATTGACACTAATTTGTAAATTGGTTTCATGCTTTAAATTTTGCTTCTATCAAAAATACCTCTTAAAACTATAATTCATTGATTAAAAATTACCAAGAAACTTTCAAATATTAGCTATTCAATAGAAAAAACTCTGAAACGTTCCTTTTAGTAAGCAACACTTGAATTCGAATATAAAAAAAGAGAGGGGTAAAAGAAATAAAACTATGTATTATTCATACAAGACCACACTCTTTTAGGCCTAAATTAGTTTCATTAATTCTTTGACTTTGTTTTATATTCCGTAGGAACCATGCCGAATAACTCTTTAAAGCTTCTCGTAAAATAGGATCTATGTGTGTAGCCAACCATATACATTACTTCAGATACATTTAAATTATCGTTTTTAAGAAGTTGAGCTGCTTTTTTCAGGCGTGTATTTCTAATAAAAGCTATTGCTGTTTGACCTGTTAAAGATTTTACTTTTCTGTACAAACTTGTTTTATCCATCTGTAAAAATTCAGCCAATAGCTTTACCGAAAGATCAGAATTATCTAATTGCTTCTCAATAACACTTATTAAATCATTTAAGAATTTTTCATCAATAGGATTTGATGTTATCTCAGATGAGACTAACTGTTCCTCCTTTAAGTAGTTTTTCTGTACTTTCTCTCGCTTAGAAATCAACATTTTTGTTCGTAACAAGAGATAATCCAAATGAAAAGGCTTTTGTATATAATCATCTGCACCCACACCAATTCCTTCCATTTGATTCTCAATACCTGCTTTGGCAGTCAATAATATTAAGGGAATATGGGAGGTTCTTATATCTGACTTTAATTTTTTACATAAAGTAATTCCATCCATTCTAGGCATCATAACATCAGAGATAATTATATCTGGATGGTAAACAAAAGTTTTTTCATAGCCCTCTTGCCCATCTGATGCTAAAATCAAGTCATAATCTGATTCAAACATCGATTTGATAAAAGAGCGCATATCTCTATCGTCCTCGACAACCAATAGACGTAATTTACCAGAACCCTCATTCTCTTCCTCTTCTTCATAACTCAGGTCATTCTCGTTTAGATTACCGAAATTATTTTCACCTGAAATATCCTCATTTTTCATATCGCTAGGCATTGCTATAGGAAGATGGATACTAAATGAACTTCCTTTTTCTTCTTTACTTTTAAGCTTTATAAACCCCTTATGTAAATCCACATAATCTTGAACCAATGACAACCCAATACCAGTTCCTTCTTGACTCGTAAAGTTTGTTGTTTTAATATTTGTAAAGCGATCAAATATTAGTTTCTGATTTTCTTCCGATATCCCAATACCATTATCCTTAACAGTAATGCATACATACGTTTTTGACTTCTTTTTTACAATTGTAATTTTCAACTTAATATGACCGTAGTCTTGTGTGAATTTAAAAGCATTTGATATCAGGTTAAAAATGACTTTTTCAACTTTTGTCATATCAAAATTCATATCCAAAATTTCTACTTCAGAAGAAAAATTTAATTTAATATTTCTATATGCAGCTTCCTCCTCAAAAAGAGACACTATTTTTTTAGAAAATCGTATAAGATCATAACGTTCGATTGTTAGTTTTTCGTTTCCGCTCTCTATTTTTCGTAAATCCAACACCTGATTCACCAACCGAATCAAACGTTCTGTATTTCTTTTTATAATCTCTAAAGTTGCAATTTTCCGTTCGTCATTTTCCTCTTTTAACAAGCGCTCTGTAGGACTTAATATTAAAGTAAGTGGAGTTTTCAATTCGTGCGAAATATTGGTGAAAAATCTAGTTTTTGAGCTTATCAATTCGTCACTTTTTACTCTTTGTAATTTTTCAAAATCCAAACTATTTATATCATTCACTCTAGAGATCAACAATCTTCTTGAAATTATCAGAAAAATAAAAATTAAAATTCCATAGATTGCAATTGCCCAATTGGACGCCCATATAGGAGGATGTACAGTAATATTAAGAGAACGGTATTCATCTATGAACACTCCTGATGCATTTGCTGCTTTTACTTTAAAGACATAGGTTCCTGGTTTTACACGGGTATAGGGTGCAAAATGTTGTTTCCCTGATACTTCTTGCCATTTAGACTCATATCCTTCTAGTATATACCTATATTTTTCATTTTCCTGATTGTAATAATTCAATGTAGAAAACTCAAAACTAAATGTATTCTCCTCATACTCAAACTCTAACTTATCTACATTATTTATGCTTTTTTTCAAGATTGAAACCTGTTCTAGACTAGAACTAGGATACACTATATCATTAAGTACTTTTAAGTTTGTGAATTGAACTGTATTAACTGTAGTATCAACCTTAATTTTACTAGGATTGAAAGCTATGTATCCGCTAGTACCTGCAAAAATAAAATCACCATTACTATTTTTAAAAGAATTACGTCCGTAATTACTCATTCGTGTTAACTTACTAGAAACCTGCTCTAATTGTGTTCCATCTTTATTCATATGAAACATATTTCTAAACGTACAAAACCAAATACCTTCCTCACTAACAACCAAAGATCTAACTTCACCAATAACGGCAGAGATTTCATGTAAATCCTGAGTATATATATCATATTTATAAATCTTTCGATTGTAAGCAAACCAAAGAAACTGATCATCTTCTAATACCATAGCCTGAACATGAAAACTACCCGTTTTAAAAGGTTTTATTTCGCCTGAAACTATATTTATTTGTTTCAATCCATGATTAGAAGAAACCCATAAATCATCCCCACTACCTCCAACAATATTGAATATGGACATATTAGTTAATTTTTCTTCAGTTTCAATATCCTGTACAATGTGTGTGAATTTTATATACTCATTATTTGAAACTTCAGCTTTATATACACCTCCTCCATACGTACCAATCCAAACATTTCCGTTTCGGTCTTCAAATAAAGAATTTATATAATTTGTTTGTAAAGCTTCAGGATTGTTTTTATCTGAATAATAAGATCTATAGGTTTTCTTTTGAGGATTATATATGTGTAAACCTTGAGGAGTTGCCAACCAGATTTCTCCTTTTTTATCAATTATAATATCTCCTATTTTAGTACTTAAAAATCCTGGAAGTTTAAACCATTTATATTTTTGTGTTTTATTATTATAAGAGCAAAACCCATCTCGTGTACCAAACCAATGATTTCCATAACTATCTTGCGTCACACTGGTTACCTTCTCTGTTTTATCAAAATATGAAGTTCCTTTTGATAATTGATTGTAAAAAAAGTCTCCTCCACCAATAAAAGTCTTATCAACTCCATTATCTGATGCAATCCAAACATTGCCCTTTGAATCCTTAAAAATAGATGGAATGATATTATTTGTTATTGTGTACGAATTGTTATAATCAGCATAATATTTTCTGAATTTATTTTCCTTAACATCATAAATATTTAGCCCCATATCTGTTCCCAGCCAAATCTCGTTTGGATTGACAACTTCTATTGATTTTATGACGCTATTACTTAATTCACTAGAACTATCGCCCTGTTCAACAACCTTAAAATCAGCAGACTCTCTATTAAAAAAAACCAAGCCTGTTTCAGTTCCAACTAATAGTATATTTTTACCGTTTTTTTCAACTTCACTAATGGATAAAATCAAATTATTCTGTAATAAATCTGATTTATTTCTTTGTTTCAATCTATAAGAGCTAAAAGTACCACGCTCTCTATCCATCTTATTTAACTTGTCATAGGTCCCGACCCATAACACACCATCACTATCTTCATAAACACATCTAATTGTATTATTACTAATACTTTTACTAAATCCTTTTCTATGTTTATAAGAGGAAATTTTTTTTGTTGCAGGGTCATATATAAAAAGCCCTTTATTGGTACCCATTACAATGGTACCTGATTTTGTTTCAAACAATGATCGATAACTTAAACTTTCATCTTTTAACCCACTAAAGCGCTCAGCAATACACAATATATCGTTATATATATACAAACCATTTTGAGAAGCAATCCAAATTATACCACTCTCTACTTCTATTAAAGAATGTACGTCTCCAAAAGAAAAAGAATCATTACCATCAAGACTAGCTGTAATTTTAGAGGACGTATATCCGTCATACCGAATCAACCCATCACGTGTACCCATCCATAAAAAACCGTCATTAGTTTGCAGAAAGCAAGTGACTTGGTTTGTATCTGCATCAGCTGGCAATGCAACACTTTCAAATTGAATATTTGATGTTTGTGCATTTGCAAAATGAGATATAAAAAAAACGAATATAAAACAGAGGTATCTTTTCATAATAATAATAATATTTATAAATATAAATAATTTCGCTTAACACAAATCGAACTTATCCATTATGTGCTATAACTTTAGTGTTTTGTATTATATATACTACTTTCGAAGAGATAAATTTTATTTTCTTCAATAGGATCAATATAACCAAAATAAAAGTAGTTTTGAGTAATCTTATTCTTTTACTGCAACCAATATTTTTTGACAAATAGGTATTCGTAAAGATCAATATGCAATACGTTAGCAACAAATTAAAACGTCTAACAATTACAAATGATGTTGAGGAAACTTGTTGTTATGATTACAGTTACACAGGAAATCTGATTAGAAAAATGGAAGAATCCAATTTAGATTGTAGAATATCTCAATTGACATTATCTGATTATGAAAATAATCTTTTAATAAAAAACAGTATAAAAAGGTATTCAATTTATTCACTTAGTATAGTACGCTCATTTAGATAACGAAAACACAAAACACAAAGAAATCTATAATACAAATGGCGTCAATGATCGAGAAAATAATGATGACTCAAAAAACATCATCAAAATAGAATATATTTATAAAGGATATAATTAGGTACTTAAAATAGCTCTCCAGTATGTTTTGATGTTTTAAAAATATAGTCTACTCCTTTCATTTTTTTTGCTTCAAACAGCCTACTAAAAAAGTTTGGGCAATTTGAATCGATGTACTTTCCTGAAATAGGTTGACTAAAAATTAAACCCTTAATGATAGTCACTTATGAAACAACAAAAAGAACCCTGGCGAAAAAAAAGCTACAAAAAAGTAACTTTAGAACTCAAATTATTCGTCGTTAACCAAATTC
>CEWR01020347.1_pt1 | contig 38699 bp, 34 predicted proteins | sample 356321 | NCBI WGS metagenome assembly CEWR01 (sample SAMEA2621551, study PRJEB7988) | marine metagenome | biome: marine biome (ENVO:00000447); feature: mesopelagic zone (ENVO:00000213); material: "saline water (ENVO:00002010), including plankton (ENVO:xxxxxxxx)" | depth 790 m
ATAGAGAGCATAGGGTTTATTAAATAAAATTCCCCTCTGGTGCTCGATTGTATCGCGTTCTAGTTGGAAGTAATAAATTTACAGAACCGTAAACATTAAAATGTTTGCGGTTTTTTTATGCAATAGATTTAAGTTTTACGTTTTTGACTAGAGCATCCAATGTATAAATAATGTGTTTTTTATCTTCTTCGTGCTATCTCTTCTGCTACTATTTTGGGCAAGGACTTTTTTGACAAATCTACTCCCGTAATGATTTCAATATTGGCAATAATATCTTGCTTAAAATCCTTTATAAACTCTAGTTAATCAATACGTTCCTTTAATTTTTTAATTTCATCTAATTTACGCGTACCTTTTTTTATTGGACTAATTTATTGTTTTTTTTGATCCAATACCCAATTGTAGTTCTGGGAACATCATATTTTTTGGAAGCAAAATTTGTAGAGACCTGTCCATTTTAGATTCGGTCAACGACGAATAATTTAAGCTCTAAAGTTACTTTTTCGTACGTTTTTTTCGCCAGGGTTGTTTTTGTGTTTTCATAAGTGACTGTAATTAAGAGTTTAATTTTTAGTCAACTTATTTCAGGAAAGGATAGTTTTTTTATGTTTATCCATCACTACAGTATATGAAAATCTTCAGATTCTGACCTTACATTTTTAATTAAATGGTTAATTGTATCCCAAAGAGAAATTCTTTTCTCTAATGATTCTTTTGCTACTGTTAGTGTTTCTTCCCATTTTTTATCGTCATCGCCACACAATTCTGAAATCATTTTAAGAGATAATGGTCCATGTTCCTCTCCGTCTAATTCAATATGGCGTTCTAAATAATATTTTAGCTTATTATAAGAACTGTTTTTAGGATCTGTATTTTTAAGAATTTCAAAAAACATATCTGGAATAACATTTTCTCGTCCAAATGTAAAAGCAGAGGCTACAAGATGTGGTTTATTTGTCTCAATAATTGAAAATGAAAATTTGACAAAATCAGCGACTCCTTTATCTATATTTATTTCACTTAATGAATAATTAACTGAATTTCCAGCTTCTATTAATTTTATAAATTTAGTTATTTCATTAATACTCGCTTTTGATTGAGACATTGCGTCTAAATACATTTCAAAGTGACTTTTAGGTTCTCCTAACTCGTTAATGTCACTTTCCTCTCCGTGAACGATTTCATTTATAAACCTTGAAAGTGTTGGGTTTTTTGGAGGTGTCCATGGTGTTTCAACTGTAGTAAGATTTATTTGAAGATTTTTTAATAGTGACATGAAATCCCATACAGCAAATATGTGATTTTCCATAAATATTATGATGTCATCTAAACTATTTAAATTCTCATAAAGCTTATGATTTTTCAGTTGATTTCTTAATTGAAAAATTTCATTTTCTATGTGTTGTATTTTATGCATTCTTTTTACTAGTATTTGACTGCTTATTATTGAAGGTGTTTTTTTTTAATAGATATTCATATGCTTCTAACAAGGTAGGAAAGCACAAATCACTTCCTGCTTTTAACATTTTTTCTTCCGAATGTAACGTTAGTATTCCTATAGGAATCATTCCTGCTTTTATGGCCGCTTGTATTCCTGGAATGCTGTCTTCAAATACCCACGTATTCGTATAGTCTTCGTTCGCTATTTTTAGTGCTGTTGCAAGCGTTAAGTATGCTTCAGGATGTGGCTTAGGATTTTGATAATCTTCAAGGCCAAAATAGGTAGTGAAACCTAAATTCAGTTGAGCAATGCTGTTTTTTACAAACAAACGTGTCGCGTTACTTGCAATTCCATGAGGGATATTTTCTGTAGCTAAATATTCTTGAATCTCTTTGACACCTGGAAGCAGTTTAGGAGGGGTTTGGCTGCTGTGTAAGTGTTTTCCTTTTAACTTGTAAAACTCCAAAGATTTTTCTGGTTTCCCGATTGTAGTACAAAAATATTCAGCAATTAGGTGAGGAGATTTCCCCGCAAGTTTATCGTGCGGAAATTCAGGAATTTCAGCTTTAAATAATTCTCGAAAAGCAGTCTTCCATGCCCCATAATGACTATCGAAACTATCGACAACAACACCATCAAAATCAAACAATACTGCTGTGGGCAGCTTAAAATTATTTCTCATTGAAGACTTTTTTTAGGTAGCCGTTTAAAAATTTATTGTTAGGATCTAATTCTTTTCTCAATTTTTTAAAATCATTCCATTTTGGATAGATTTTTTCTAATTGCTCATTTTTAGCAGTAAAACGTTTTCCCCAATGTGGTCGACCTCCGTATTTTATAAAAATAGTCTCTATGGTGTTAAATGCTTCATAGGTATCTGCTGTCTTTGCATTTCTAGAAACACAACCAACAGTTACGGTATCTTGACCATAAGCATAACTCAACCAAGAGTTGTCTTTTCTCAAAAAACGAATATCCATTGGAATGTGAATAAAAGCTTTATTGTCCCATTTATTAATTACTTGTTTTAATTCTTTAAAAACTTGTGGAAATTTATTGATGCCAATAGACCATTCTGCTAATTCAAGTGTGGCGCCTCTCGACTTGGTGACTGTAGCTTGGTACAAACTTCCTTTGTGTTCTTTTCTACTGTTGAAAAAAGCACGTGCTATAATTTTATTTGCAATAGCCGTAAACCAAGGAAATTTATGTGTGTATTTGTAGAGAGCTTTTGAAGCCTCTCTGCGGTATTTTAAATACCCAGGTCCATCTTTTTCTTTTATTACTTTATTTTTATTAATTTTATTGCCTTTGATTACATATCCTTTGCCAGTATGTGGCATCCAAAGAATTCTAAGAAAATCATAGTGATCTAATTTTTCTTTTAGATTACGCATCCACACATTGTCTTTTTGAGGACCTTCTTTTAAGTGAAGTGTATAGTTCTTTTCGCATTTAAAAGTTATCGTAGAGAAGACACCTAATACTCCAACAGATACTCTAAGAGCGTCCATAAGTTCTTCTCCTTCAGCTATTTCTTTGATTTTCCCATCTGCTTGAACCAATCTTATTTTTTGTACATAACTAGCCAATAACTTCCCACTAGTTCCGTGAGTTCCTGTAGCCAAAGCACCTCCTAAAGTAATCGTGTTGATATCAGGTAGACAGGGAATACACCAGCCTTTTACTTCTATAGCATCAATCAAATCTACTAATTTGATTCCGGATTGAACAGTTATCAGTTTTTCCTTATCGTCATATGAGATGATGTTATTATAGTTCGTAATGTCAACCAATGTTTTGACGCCAGCACTAATATCTGCAGAAGATTGTTTGTTCCCAAAAAAGCGAACCTCTTTAGAACTAGAGATTACTTTCTGTAATTCTTCTTCTGAATTTATTGTATAAAGATTGTCATACGAATGTTGAATGTTTTCGTTCCAGCTTACCCAAACTCCTTTTTTATTTTTCTTCATATTAGTGAATAAATTTTTACAAAGATATTAAATGTTTAGCATAATGCATTTTTTGTTAAACGTTATTTTGCTGTAAATGATAATATTTTAGATATTTTCGCTGTGGGCCTACCAATAATGGCATTTTTACCATTTATTATGATAGGTCTTTCTATTAACTTAGGGTATTCAACCATGGCGGAGATTACTTGAAGGTGACTGAGTTCTTTGTCTTTAAAAAGTTCTTTCCAGACAGCTTCAGTTTTTCGAACCAATTGAATAGGAGTGATGTTTAATAAAGAAATAATACCTTCTAATTCTTCTTTGTTCAAAGGATCCTCTAAATATTTTATTACTTCAAAGTCTACTTTAGCATCTTCTAATACTGCAATTGCTTGTCTGCTTTTTGTACAACGTGGGTTGTGGTATATTTTAATCATAACATTAAATTTAATAAGTGACTCCTAATTTTTTTAAATCGTTGGCAAGTTGTTCGGGAGATTGAAAGTGGATTCCGTGTATGCCTAACCTGTTTGCTGTTTCAATATTTGGTAGACTATCATCAATGAATATTGTTGTTGTTGGATCTAAATTGAACTTCTCTAAAATATGATGATAGATAGGATCAAAAGGTTTTCTCATCTTAACTTCTCCTGAAACCACTAACCCTTGAAATGTAGTAAGGAATGGAAATAATTTTGTTGCGGTTGGCCATGTTTCTGTACTAAAGTTGGTCAACGCGTAATAGTTGTAGTTACCAGATTTTTTTATAGCGTCAAATATATTTAGGGTTCCTTGAATAGGACCTTTACACATTGTAGACCACTGGTCGTAGTAAGCTAGTATCTCGTTTTTATATTCAGGGAACTCTTCAATCTTACTTCTGTTAGCTTCTTCAATCGTTCTGCCTGCATCCTGTTCAATGTTCCATTCAGAGGTGCAAACATTTTTTAAAAACCAATCCATTTTTTTTGGATCATCCTTAAAAATAGAAGTGTATAAATACTTAGGTTTATGGTCAATCAAAACCCCACCTAAATCAAAAATAATTGTTTCTATTTTATTTTTCATACTTTCAGTTTTATAATTGGTTTGTGTCTTGGGTAGCAGAGTTCATCATTAGATAAGCCTTTAAGAACTCATCTATTTCACCGTTCATTACAGCGTCAACATTTCCTGTTTCATAAGCTGTCCTAACGTCTTTTACCATTTTATAAGGGTGCATTACATAGTTCCTTATTTGGCTTCCCCATTCAATTTTCATTTTACTTGCTTCAATATCACTTCTGGCTTCTAGTTGTTTTCTCAATTCTATTTCATATAATTGAGATTTTAACATCTGCATCGCACGGCCTCTGTTTTCGTGTTGTGAACGTGTCTCTGAACAAGAAATTTGTATTCCCGAAGGTTTGTGTGTCAACTGAACTTTAGTTTCTACTTTATTTACGTTTTGACCTCCTGCACCACTAGATCTAGAAGTAATAATCTCTACATCAGCAGGGTTTATTTTTATTTCAATAGAATCATCAACAAGTGGATATACATATACAGATGCAAAACTAGTATGTCTCTTTGCGTTGCTATCAAATGGAGAAATTCTCACTAAACGATGCACTCCATTTTCACCTTTCAAATACCCAAACGCATAATCACCTTCAATTTCTAAAGTTACCGTCTTGATTCCAGCAGCTTCTCCTTCTTGGTAATTTAATTCTTTTAACTTGAAACCTTGTTTTTGTGCCCACATCATGTACATTCGCATTAGCATTTGTGCCCAATCACAACTTTCTGTTCCTCCTGCACCTGCAGTAATTTGTAATACAGCACTTAACTGATCTCCTTTTTCAGAAAGCATGTTTCTAAACTCAACATCTTCTAAAAGGGTATTCAATTTAAGAGCCAATTCATTTACATCCTCTTCAGTCGCATCACCTTCTTTAAAAAACTCTAATAAAACGGATAAGTCATCTTGTAAAACAGTAAGTTGTGTATAGTCATCGACCCATTTTTTTTGTGTTCTTAAATTTTTTAAGACAACTTCCGCTTCCTTCGGGTGGTTCCAAAACGCTGGATTGGCACTTTTTTCCTCTTCGTTCTTGACAATAATTAGTTTTTTATCAATTTCGAGGTAGCCTCTCAGCTTATTAATTCTTTCGGAAATTTTATAGAATTGTTCAGATGTAATCATAGTAACAAAAATAACAATTATCTTAAGTAGTATGGGAAAGAACTATTGTTTTTTCGGAATTAATTGTTAGAAGGAATAGAGTTTCTATATGACTGCCAATTTAGCGTTTTTTAATCCATCCCAATGAATAACAATTTCGAGTTAAGTGCTAAAAAATATATAAAATAACCTTCTTCTAAAATTAATTAGAAGACTTTAAGATAAGAAAGCACCTTGTTTATTTTCAATAGCAGGTTGTGTTACTCAACAGTAAAGGTACTAATATTGTAAATAGGTATTCCTGTATCTGAGATTCCTTGAATATCGATAATATAATCACCACGAGTATCACAACTAAAGAACGAAACTTCAGCGGTATTGTTCGGGAGAATTCTAATATTGGGCTCCCAATGTAAGGTAGTTCTTAAATCTGCTTTAGACATTTCCTCAAACCCATTTATGTGATCAGGTGCGTAGAATTCTCTTGTGGTATAATATCCTTCTGCTTGAAAATCGATAATTCCTGGTTTTCTTTTTACATTTTTTGATGATATATTACTTCCTATTTTAGAGTATATGGCAATAATTCCATTAGCGCTATTGGAGTATATCGCAGCATCAGGTCCTGTAAGGACATCAATAAAGTCAATCTCACTTCCGTATAAAGACTCAACAAAAGTTGAGTCAATCTCCATTCCGTCTAGATAATAAGAAGGTGAACCACCACCGCGAATACTAACACTTGTACCAGAAACATTTACGCCTGCTAATCTCTGAAGTAAGTCAAATATAGTATAGCTGTCAGCACCAATAATATCATCAGTTACTACCCTTTTGTCGGAATAGCCATGTAGTGTTCTGCTATCAAACTCTTCATTTCTTATTTCTTCTTCGTCTTTTTTATCACCTACAATTACAACTTCATCGAGCATTTGCATTTGCTGTTGGTATTCAAGATTTACCTGTTCAATGTATTTTGAGATTTTTAAGTAAGCTGCTAATTGATCTTTGTCATTTATATTAGATTTCAACACAAGTTTGCGTTTCACTTTTGGCTTTTCAGGTTCAGAGTTGTCTAATAAAATAACTATATTTCTGTTTTTACGTTTTTCTGATTTGAAATCATATAGTCGCGCTTCAATTAGGGTAGGAATACTGTCAAAAAACACATAAGGACCGTATTTAAAATGCCCTAAAGAATCTGATTGTTGGGATTCTTGATGGAGTACCTTTCCTAAAAAAGTTAAACGAGTTGCTGTTGACCTATCATCATAAGGTTTTTTAAGCGCTTTTGTTTTTCCTTTGATATACAAACCTTTTTCTAATAGGTACTTTCTTTCTGCTGGTGCTTCGTGTAATAAGGACTGCCATGTGAATCTTCTCCATCCATTTGTCATCATTGTTAAGTCTAACAAATATCTCCTCTTAGGGTCATTTGGTTTTTCGAAGAAATAGCCAGGGTTTTCTATAGCACCCCTTAAATCAGAATTTAATAGGAGGTACGTTTTTATGTTTTCAGTAAAGTTGTTTTGCGGTATAGCCTGCATGTCTCTTATTGACATTGATAATGAGCTAGCGACAGTTTTTTCACCTAGTCCTTTGGCGTCAATTTTTAGAGTGATTTTTTCTCTTGTTTTAATTTTTTTCTTGTCTAGAGATACTTTTAAATTGATAATATTTGTAGGGTTCTCAATATATATTAATCGTTCAGCAACAGGATTTCCTTCAGAATTGAATAAAGTAAAATGTACCAAACCGTCATTTAGTTTTTGCGTTGGAAAATTTAATTTGTAGTTTGATTTATTAGATGTTTCTAGTTTATTGTAAAGATGCTTGCCTCTTTGATGCCCAACCAAGAAACTTCCTTTTAGGCCAATGTCCAAATTAGAAACAACATGTATTCCTATATTCGTTCCGTTGTTGAAAGCGCTAATTTGATACCCTTTAACTAAAGGCTTAGGAAGAGGGTATCTCTCTATAGAGCCATTAATATCAACAATTGCAGTATATGTTTTTCCTGGCTCAGGAGTTAACATAAATAACCCTAATCCAAATTTAATAGTACTAAAAGAAAATATTTCATTTTCTTCATTGTCATGAATCTGAATCTCTATCTTTTGATTTTTAAAAATAAGATCTGTTACTTTTATTACAACTTTATTGTTTAGACCTTCAATAAGGTATCCTCCTTCCGGGTAGAAACTTATTTCTGGTCTAGGAATTTTGTAATCGTCTTCGGTTGTGTTTGTTTTTTTGTTTACAATAAGTTTATCCGATGTGTTTGTGCTATCTGTAGATATAGTCGCTAATACGGTGATTTCTTTTTGGAAAAAATCATCTGTATTGCCATTGCGCATTTCGTTTGTGTAAGCACGCAATAAATATGTACCAGGTTTCCATGTTTTGGATATTTTAAAATCACCTGCTCCCGTAACTTTTGAAATATAAATCTTTTTTGAGTCCATGATACTGTCTTTGTTGTCAATTAAGTCAACATGCATTACCATACTTTTTTTGCTTTTTAGATGCGTGATACCATTAATCATATAGCCTGTAAACCAAATAGATTCATTTAATGAATAGTAGGGTTTATCGGTGTGTAAGTAAATTTTTTCTGGATAATATTCTGTATCGTATGCTTCTAGCTTGGATACAATTAATTCTTTTATATCAGTTTTGTTATAAACCGAAAATGATGCAAGTAACACCATAATAAGAACATAATAAATTTGTTTTTTCATAGAAATGTAGTCGTTTTTTACTTAGACCGCAATAAATGATTTTGGTTTAAAATGAATCCAGTCCCTTACAGCAAAAATACTGCCGCGTTTTTAATAATGCTAAAATAAGTTAATTATATGATTATTGATGTGTTGGTTTTTGTTGAATGTGAATGTTTAGTTGATGTTTACCGGGAAAAAATAGATAAAAAAATCCGATACAATAATGTATCGGATTTTTTAAGTATCCCAATATTGTTAGGGAATGTATATTTCTTACAGGTGAATTACTTCATCATAAGCATCGGCAACAGCTTCCATTACCGCTTCACTCATAGTAGGGTGAGGATGTATTGTTTTTAATACTTCATGTCCAGTAGTTTCTAGTTTACGCCCTAAAACTGCTTCAGCAATCATATCTGTAACGCCAGCTCCAATCATATGACATCCTAGCCATTCTCCATATTTAGCATCAAAGATTACCTTTACAAAACCATCTGTGTGTCCCGCAGCAGTAGCTTTACCAGAGGCAGAGAAAGGAAATTTACCAACTTTAAGTTCGTAACCAGCTTCTTTAGCTTGTGCTTCTGTCATACCAACAGATGCAATTTCTGGAGAAGCATATGTACAACCAGGAACGTTTCCATAGTCGATAGCTTCTGTGTGCAATCCTGCAATTTTTTCTATACAAGTAATTCCTTCAGCAGAAGCAACGTGTGCTAAAGCTTGTCCGGGTACGATATCTCCAATAGCATAATATCCTGGTATATTTGTTTGATAGAAGTCATTTACTAATATTTTGTCTCTGTCAACAACAATTCCAACCTCTTCCAATCCAAGATTTTCAATATTAGATTTGATGCCTACAGCAGATAATAAAACATCTGCTTCAAGAGTTTCTTCTCCTTTTTTAGTTTTTACAGTAGCAACAACACCAGCTCCAGAAGTATCAATAGATTCTACAGAAGAGTTTGTCATTACTTTGATTCCAGATTTTTTCAATGATTTTTCAAATTGCTTTGATACATCAATGTCTTCTACAGGTACTACATTTGGCATAAATTCAACAATAGTTACCTCAGTACCCATTGAATTGTAAAAGTGAGCAAATTCAACACCGATCGCTCCAGACCCTACAACAATCATTTTCTTTGGTTGTTCAGGCAACGTCATTGCTTTACGGTATCCAAATACTTTTTTGCCATCTTGAGGTAAATTAGGTAACTCACGAGAACGAGCACCAGTTGCAATGATGATATGGTCTGCACTGTATTCAGTTATAGTTCCATCTTCTGCAGTAACATCAACTTTTTTTCCTGTTTTTATTTTTCCAGAACCGTTGATTACATCAATTTTATTTTTTTTCATCAAAAAAGAGATTCCTTTACTCATTCCGTCAGCAACTCCACGACTTCTTTTAATTACAGCTTCAAAATCTTTATCAATTGCTTCTGCTTTCAGTCCGTATTGGTCAACATGTTTTAGATAGTCATATACTTGTGCACTTTTTAAAAGTGCTTTGGTAGGAATACATCCCCAGTTCAAACAGATTCCACCTAAGCTTTCTTTCTCTATTACAGCAGTTTTTAATCCTAACTGTGAAGCCCTAATAGCAGTTACATAACCACCAGGTCCACTTCCAATAACTATTACGTCGTATTTCATGTATGTTTTTTTATTTGTCTAAAAATGATAGAATTCTTAATAAGAATGCAAATGTAAGAATTCCAAACTATTTTACACAGATAATTTTTGCTGAAATTGTATTTCAATTCTTGAATAATAGTCATCTACGTAGTTTTAGCATCTTGTTTTTTATAGAAAATTAATGAATTTGTAAAAGGCGTAGAATATGATAAAAAGGGATGTGTATTGTTATGTTTTTTTTGAGATACTTTTTTAGGAAGTATTTTAATACGGCAGACTATAATGCTATCGTTTAAAAAGGGAAATAAGTCCCTTATTAGGTTTTTATTGTCCTATCTCTAAAATTAGATTTGTAAGTACATTGCAATAGATATAAATCAATATCTTAAGTAAGGTCTATGTTGCTTCAATTTTAGAAGTAATTGACTTACAAGAGTATTCTCCTTTAAATAAATATTATAATGATTGAAAAAAAATATCCTTTGCCTCCTTTTACTTTAGAAACGGCAAAACAAAAAGTTCAAAGTGCAGAAGATGCGTGGAATTCAAAAAACCCACAAAAAATTTCAATGGCATATACAAGGGATACAGAATGGCGCAATAGAGAGTTATTTATAAATGGCAGGATTGAAGTACAGGAGTTTTTAATTAAAAAATGGGAAGCAGAACTGGATTACAAACTCAAAAAAGAACTTTGGTGTTTTTCTGATACCAAGATTGCGGTGCGATTTGAATACGAATACAGAAATGAAAAAAATGAATGGTTTAGAGCTTATGGGAATGAAAATTGGCAATTCGATAAAAATGGATTGATGGAAAAACGATATGCCAGTATAAATAATGCATCGATTAAAGAGATCGAAAGAAAATTATAAAAATATATTTTTTTGTAAAACCTGTGAAATTAACTTCACAGGTTTTTTTGTGCTTAGTAAGGAGTGTTTTTAAATTAAAAATCACTTTATTTTTAATGAGTAATAAAGGTTTTTTCTTCTCTTTTTTTTGAAAAACTGTCATATGTCATGTTTTAATATGCTGTAATACAACGTCTTGAGTAATAAAGTAAAATTTGTCCCTAATTAGGTTTTTTTTGTCCTACATCTAAAATTGTATTAGTAAGTACATTGCATTAAAAACAAATATGACATCAAATAAAAAGAAATCTGTCTTACTTTCTATAGGGATATTAATAGCTTTTTTAGTCATCGGAGAAATTATTACAGGTTCTGGTGATCGCTCGAAAGCCAACATGACAGCGTACGAAATTTTAATGGGTATGGGTGAGAATCAAGCCCATGTTCCCGGACCTATTGAGGTGGGGAAACTTGCTATTAAAGAATTAAGTCATCCCTTTTATGACAATGGTCCAAATGATAAAGGAATTGGTATTCAACTTGCATACTCAATACTTAGGGTATTAGCAGGTTTTTTATTAGCAGTAATAGTAGCACTTCCTGTTGGCTTTTTAATAGGAATGTCTCCTGTGTTTTATGATGCATTGCAACCTTATATACAAATATTAAAACCAGTTTCTCCATTGGCTTGGATGCCTTTAGCGTTGTTTGTAATTAAAGACTCCGTAATGTCTTCCATCTTTGTAATCTTTATTTGTTCTATTTGGCCGATGTTGATAAATACCGCTTTTGGAGTTATGTCCGTCAAAAAAGATTGGTTGGATGTGAGTAAAACATTGGAAATGGGGAATATAGAAACTGCCTTTAAAATTATTTTACCAGCAGCTTTGCCTACAATATTTACAGGACTCAGAATCTCTATGGGTATCTCTTGGCTTGTAATTGTTGCAGCGGAAATGTTGGTAGGAGGAACCGGCATTGGATATTATGTATGGAACGAATGGAACAACTTAGATTTAACGAGTGTTGTTTTTTCAATTATAATGATCGGACTTGTAGGGATGGCATTGGATACCCTAATTTCTTCAATTTCTAAATATTTTAACTATCAAGAATAAAAATATGGATAATTTTTTAAAAGTAAAAAATTTAGCAAAAAGTTTTCCTGTTCAAGGAACAAAAGAGGAGCTTGTCATTTTTGAGAATGTTAACTTCTCTATGCATCGAGGTGAATTTATCTGCATCATTGGACATTCAGGATGTGGAAAATCAACGATACTAAATAATTTAGCGGGTTTAGATTTGCCGTCAGAGGGAACGATAGAAATGACTGGTTCTATTGTTGACAAGCCTAGTTTAGAGCGTGGGGTTATTTTTCAAAATCATAGTTTACTGCCTTGGTTGACAGCTTTTCAAAATGTATCAATGGCAGTAGCATGCAAGTACAAAGGCATGTCTAAAGTCGAGATTGAAAAGAAAACTACTTATTTCTTACATATGGTCGGTTTGGATACTGCGATGCATAAAAAACCATCAGAATTGTCTGGAGGAATGAAGCAGCGAGTAGGGATTGCAAGAGCTTTTGCAATTGCGCCTAAGTTGTTGCTTATGGATGAACCTTTTGGAGCTTTAGATGCCTTAACCAGAGGAAAACTTCAAGACAAATTGTTGGAGATTTGCGAAAAAACAAAACAAACAACCTTTATGATTACTCATGATATTGATGAGGCAATTCTACTTTCAGATAAAATATTGTTAATGTCTAATGGACCAGGAGCCAGAGTTTCAGAAGAGATTCTTGTAAATATTCCAAAACCAAGAAATAGAGCGAGCATTGTCAAAGACCCAGGGTATTATAAAATTAGAAATTACCTCGTAGATTTTCTAGTAAACCGATCAGGAACAATTTTAGAACAATTAAGCGAAGGTGTTATTGCTGATGATAATTTTCCCATTACTATAGATCCAACTAAAAACACGACTACTAATTTATATTTAAAAAAGAAAGCAGTATGACAAAAGAAGAAATGACAAGCATCATTTTAGAGGCTAAAATGAAACAAAACATCACTTGGGAAACACTAGGTGAGAAAACAGGACTGAATCCAGTATGTGTTGCTGCAGCTTGTTTAGGAAGCGCATCGCTTACTGAAGCAGAAGCTACAGTATTAGGAGAAACACTTGACTTGTCTGCTGAGACAGAAAAAACATTGATGTTATATCCAATGAAAGGTACAGGACAAGCGGTGCCAAGTGACCCTTTGGTATATCGGTTTTTTGAGATAGCCTATGTATATGGGCCAAGCATTAAAGAAGTTGTCCATGAAAAATTTGGAGACGGTATTATGAGTGCTATCGACTTTACTTTGGATGTTGATAAGGTCGAAGATCCAAAAGGAGATCGTGTTAAAATAACTATGAATGGAAAGTTTTTACCCTATAAAAAATGGTAAAAAATAGAATAGAAATCATGTATTAATCTTTTAATAAAACATTTAGATATGTCAGGAAAAAGTTTGGATAATCCCTATAGTGATAAATCAGATTTATCACACGGGTCAGGTTGTAGTTGTGGTTCATGTAGTAGCGATAGTAGAGAAGAAATAGTTGGTCTACCTCAAACACAAGAAGAAATTGTAAACCGTGTTGTAGAAACTTCAGTTATTAAAGCGATGTTTGGAGGAGATGACATGAAAAGAAGACAGTTTATCAAAGCTGTTGGTCAAAATGCATTTAGAGGTGCGTTGGCGGCTGCATTGCCAATGGGATTGATACAAGCGTGCGTAAACGATACTAAGAAAAAAACAGAAAACGGAGGTGCAACTCTCAAAGGAGCTTCAAAGTTAGAAAAAACAAAACTGAATATTGGTTTTGTTCCGATTACTTGTGCAACACCAATTATCATGTCGAAGCCTATGGGTTTTTATGAAAAATATGGATTGGACGTTGATGTAATTAAAACAGCAGGTTGGGCAGTTGCTAGAGATAAGAGTTTGAACAAAGAATACGATGCGTCTCATATGCTTACACCAATGCCTTTAGCAATGTCTATGGGGGCAGGTTCAATGGCAACACCTTATGTAATGCCAGCAGTAGAAAATATAAACGGACAAGCGATCTGTTTGCATTTGAAACATAAAAATAAACGCGATCCTAAAATGTGGAAAGGGTTTAAGTTTGGAGTTCCTTTTGAATATTCGATGCATAATTTCCTATTGAGATATTATGTAGCAGAACATGGACTAGATCCAGATAAGGATATTCAAATTCGTGTAGTGCCACCACCAGAAATGGTTGCCAATTTAAGAGCAGGAAACTTAGATGGTTATTTATCTCCAGATCCGTTTAATCAAAGAGCGGTTTATGAGAATGTTGGATTTTTGCACCTGCTAACCAAAGATATATGGGAAAATCATCCTTGTTGTGCATTTGCTTGTAGTCAAGAGTTTGTGGATCAAAATCCAAATACATATGCTGCACTTTTTAGTGCTATTATTGATGCGACCCAATATTCATCAAAACTTGAAAACAGATCTGCGATTGCAGAAGCAATCTCTCCAAAGAACTATTTAAATCAGCCGGTATCTGTTGTGAAACAAGTGCTAACGGGTACATATGCTGATGGATTAGGTAATATATTGAAAGAGCCTAATCGTATCGATTTTGATCCGTTCCCATGGCATTCTATGGGGGTTTGGATACTGACACAAATGAAGCGTTGGGGGTATGTAACAGAAGACTTTGATTATAAGAAAATCGCTGAAAAAGTATTCCTTGCAACAGAATGTGGAAATAAAATGAAAGAATTAGGGTATGAAGCACCTACCACTACGTATAAAAAACATTTTATTATGGGGAAAGAGTTTGATCCTAATAAGCCAGAAGAATATGTAAATAGTTTTGCTATTAGAACTTCTATTAAATAAGGTTTAGATTGTTATAATAGAAAAAACCTTTATGCTAAGTAATTACTTAGTTTAAAGGTTTTTTTGCTTTGAGATTTGTAATACTTTAAAGAGTGAATTACGCAGAAAACGAAACTCTAAACTGTTCAGGTGTTTTAGCGCATATTTTTTTGAAAATTCTTATGAAATAAGAATTGTCAGTATAGTTTAATTCGGCAGAAATAGAGGATACAGATAAATCAGAATGAATCAATAATCTTTTAGCTTCTAAAATAATCCGATCCATCAAAACTTCTGAAGGTGTTTTTCCCACCACTTTTTTACACAAATAACTAAGTTGCTTTAAAGTAATGTTCATTTTTTTAGCATAAAAAGGCAAAGAGTAATGTTCGTCAAAATAAGTATCAATGAGTGTTTCAAATTGATTAAATTGTATTGATTCATAATTGTATGAAAATTCTTTAATTGTTTTACAGTCATAAATTCGGTGCAATTCAATAAACATAGCATACAAATACATACAAATCATTTCGTTGTGCTTACGAAGATTTCCTTTGTACTCCTTTTCTATTTGATCATAATAGGTCATCACTCTAACTTGTTCCTCCGCTTCTAATTTTACATAGGGCGAACAGAATTCAGATTTGAAAAAGGGAAATTTGATAAGTTTGTCATTGCTAAATTCTAGTAAAAGGTATTCTTTTTTGAAAAATAACACATAACCATCTGTGTCTTTAGAAAGTTCCCATTGATGTACTTGTCCCGGTGAAATAAGAAATGAAGCTCCCGGCTCAATAGTATATTCCTGAGAATCTATAATATGTGTACCACTGCCTTTTGTTACAAGTAGCATTAAATAAAAGTCATGCCCATGTGGCTTTTCTAAAAAACAATTTTCTTTGAGATGCTCACTAAATTTTCGAATATAAAAATTTGTTTCGAAATTCATACACTTGTTATAGTCTCTGAAATTCAAAATATTAAAGACAGGAAGGGCTATAGAATTTCTCATATAATTTGCTTAAAATAAAATAGATTAGAACCATATTTTTATTAAATATAATTATAAATATTTGTACTTTAATAATCTTTTAAAATTTTTGTAGAATCCTGTTTTTGAATAAATTAAATTAAATTTATGAAAAAAAGGAATGCTGTAAAATGAGTAATTGATAAATTAATTGAGCCTTGTTTTTTTCCGTGATGAATGATTTTTTTAATTACGTTATCTATAGATTCTTTAATTTTTTTTTTATAGGGTGATTTTATAGATGACAAATTAATGTGAGATATGCTATAAATAAATTTATAACATGAAAGAAAATAGTGGTAATAAAAGAGCACTAAATGTTCTCGTAAAACACGAAATAGTTAGTTGTTAAGGGTTTCAGTTTTATTAAATTATTTTAAAACCTAAAAAAGGCAATCATGCGTTTAGATTGAAAAAACAAATGCAGCATAACCTGTATGCTGCATTTTTTTATAGAGAGCTACATTCTTTCAGGTACATTAATTCCCAGTAGTTCAAATCCGGATTTGATAATTTGACCCACTTTACTTGATAATTGAGTTCTGAAAATTTTCAAGTTTTCGTCTTCACAACCTAAAATATATGAGCTTTGGTAAAAAGAGTTGTAGTCTTTTACCAAATCGTATGTGTAATTTGCAATCAAAGCAGGACTTTGATTTTTTGCAGCTAATTGAATCGCTTCTGGGTAGAGCTGAATTTGCTTTATAACAGCTCTTTCTTTGTCACTGATTGCAATATCAGAAATAGGAGCGGTATAATCAAAATCAGCTTTTCTTAAGATAGACTGAATTCTTGCATAGGTATATTGAATAAACGGACCTGTGTTTCCATTAAAATCGATAGATTCTTTTGGGTCGAATAATATTCTTTTCTTCGGGTCAACTTTTAAAATATAATATTTCAAGGCTCCCATACCAATAGTGGTGTATAGCTCATCTTTTTTTTCATCAGAATACCCTTCTAATTTCCCTAATTCTTGTGAAATTTCTCTTGCTGTATTGGTCATTTCTTGCATCAGATCATCTGCATCTACAACAGTACCTTCTCTAGATTTCATTTTACCAGAAGGCAAATCTACCATCCCGTAAGAAAGGTGGTACATGTTATCAGCCCATTCATAACCAAGCTTTTTTAAGATTAAGAATAAAACTTTGAAATGATAATCCTGTTCGTTTCCTACGGTGTATGTAAGAGAATCGATGTCGTAATCTTTGAAACGCTCAATAGCAGTTCCAATATCTTGTGTAATGTATACAGAGGTCCCATCAGAACGCATCACAATTTTCTCGTCCAAACCTTCGTCTGTCAAGTCAATCCATATAGAATCGTCGTCTTTTTGATAGAAAATTTCTTTTTTCAATCCTTGAGCAACCACATCTTTTCCTAAAATATAGGTGTCACTCTCATAATAGTTTTTATCAAAATCAACTCCCATTGCTTTGTATGTAATAGCAAAACCATCATATACCCATTGGTTCATTTTTTTCCATAAAGAAATTACTTCTTCGTCTCCAGATTCCCATTTTAAAAGCATTTCTTGGGCTTCTATTAATAAAGGAGCTTCTTTTTTTGCTTCCTCTTCAGTTTTTCCTTGAGCGATTAAAACAGCGATTTCTTGTTTATAGGCTTGGTCAAACTTTACATAGTAGTTTCCAACCAATTTATCTCCTTTGAGTCCGGTTGATTCAGGAGTTTCTTCGTTTCCATATTTTTCCCAGGCAAGCATACTTTTACAAATATGAATTCCACGGTCGTTGATGATTTGAGTTTTATAGACTTTTTTACCAGATGCAGCAATAATATTAGAGACAGAATATCCTAATAAATTATTACGGACATGTCCTAAATGCAAAGGTTTGTTCGTATTCGGAGAAGAATATTCTACCATTACGGCCTTTTTACTTTTTGTTGGTTCTAAAACCCCGTACTTGTTTGTCGTAAATATCTTCTGAAAATCATTAATAAAATATTTTTCAGAAATAACCAAGTTTAAAAAACCTTTTACCACATTGAAACCATCAACCAAGTCAATTTTTTCTTCTAGATATTTTCCTATTTGTTCTCCAATTACAGCAGGATTTCCTTTGATAGTCTTCAAAAGAGCAAAAACTACAATGGTAATATCACCTTCGAAATCTTTTTTAGTCGCTTGAAATTCTACGTTTTCTATTTCTTTGTCAAATATACTAACGACTGCTTGTTTTACTGAAGTAGTTAAGATCTGTTGAATACTCATGTATGTTGAAATTTTGAGCTGCAAATCTAATAATTAAATTATTGTGTTTGATGCATAATGCGTAAAAATTAGAATCGTGTATTCTAACTAAGAACGTTGAATAAATGCAATTTGTTCCCTTGTTGTTTTGGTGCTTAGATTCAAATTAAATTCTATCTTTGCGGGATGGATATGCAGCAACGTTTGGCAACTTTACACAAAGATGCAAAAGAAGTACAAAAAGACACTCTTAAATATTTTCAACGTTTAAAAAGACGTACACCTAGTACGTTGGATTTAACGATGCGTGATTTACATGACGCTGAATTTGGAAAAACAGATTGTATGACTTGTGCAAATTGTTGTAAGACTTCAAGTCCAATTTTTACGGAGAAAGATATTCAGCGTATTTCTAAGCATTTTAGAATGAAGCAAGCAAAATTTATCGAGCAATTCTTGGAACGTGATACAGATGAATTTTATGTATTGCAAACAGTGCCATGTCACTTCTTAGATGAGAATGATAATTCTTGTACTATTTATGATGTACGCCCAAAGGCTTGCGGAGAATACCCACATACAAACCGTAAGAAATTTATTAAAATTTCTGAATTAACGGTTAAAAACACAGAAATTTGTCCGGCAGCTTTCAACATCATAGAAAATCTTAAAAAAGCAATTCCGTTAGGAGGAAAGGCAAGCCAGGAAATGAGATTCAAATAAAAATTAAATGTCTGATCAATTGCGAAAGCGATCAAAATTTTCTTTTTATGCTTTTGGAGATGCTGTTTCTGAAAAAGATTTTATGGCGAATAACTTTATGGTTTCTTATAATAATGCCACTACCTGTTTTTCTTTTAAGTTATCGAAGGATTTAGATTACTCTTTCTTTGAGAAGGAAAGTGAGCAGTATGATACCTTTGTTTTTGAAGATTTCTACGTAATTGATAAAATTGTTTCTTCCTTAAAAATGAATATGCGACATCAGGTATTTACACTTCGAATTCAAGCAGCTACAGTTTTTGAATTAAAGTTGACCAATATTAAAGTACAATCCAAAGCTGTCATTTTTCAATCTTTTCAGTAAAGTCGGATTCGATGGTTTTATTTGTTTTTTTCTAACTATTTTTGAGAGAAATAAATATAAAACCATGAGTAATACTTCAAAATGGGTAGCCGGTTTGGTTATTGGATTGTTTGTTGGTGCAATTGCAGCTTTGCTATTGGCTCCGAGTTCAGGAGAAGAAACACGCGAGGACTTGTTAAAAAAGATAGCTTTGTTAAAAGACAAGGTTGCCGACTTAATTGAGAAAGGAGGGGAGTATACTTCTGAGAAAGTTGATGTATTGAAAAACAAAATATCAGCTCTAGAAAAAGAAGTAGCTGAAAAAGAACCTGTAACCGAGATTTAAGAAAAATGAAGGAAGAATTGATAAAGTATATTGAATTAAAATTCAAATACTACCGTTTTGAGGCTGTTGAGAAAATAGGTGATATAAGATCAAAACTATTCTTTGATATAGTGTTCTTGTTTCTGTTTTTCTGTTTTTTATTGTTTGTTGGGTTTACATCAGCACTCATTTTAAATGCTGTTTTGAAGAGTGTTTATTTGGGTTTTGTTATTGTAACTACCGGTTTGTTGTTAATTATGTTGATCATGTTATGGAAACGGAAAGAAATTCTTGACAAAATATTTAAAAATTATATCGACAGAAATATCCCTTCTTAAAAATTACCTATGGAAAAATCTGAGTTTCACTTAAGGAAAGCACTTTTAAAGACTGAAATTTCAATGCATGAAAAAATGCTAGAAGAAAAGTTTCATACGACTATACACCCGCAAAACATGCTGCTAAAGATTTTACCTAGTGTAGCGAAACGTTTTTTGAATTTTGAAGGGAAAGAATTGTCTTCTTCGTTTGCAGAGAAAATTAATAAGATGTTGATAAACGTTTTGTTAGAAACACAGAAAGTTATTGCTGGTGTGTCTCATCTGCTAAAGATGTTTCAAGATTTTAAATCCATATTAAAAGAAAAAAAATCGTCTAAAGAAGAATAGAGCTATAATAATTTTCTTAAGTTTTTTATGGACAAAAAGACAAGAATGCAAACATAAAATAGCTTGTTCTATTAAAAGAGGCAACTATTAAATCATATTTCTTGAAAAGAATAGAGAAGTTATATTAGGAGTTTGTTTATTTTGGTAATAGATTTTTAAAACGCTTTTTAGAAAGCAATTTGGTGTAGATTCCTCCTTTTATATTGTTAACATCAAACTCGATAATAAATGCATTTTTATCTATAGAATCAATTAAATTATAGGTGCGTCTGATGTCAATTCTATTGATTACGGTATGAATTACATTATTCTTAGATTGATTATCCCTCTTTCCAAAACCGCCTGCTCCTTGATACAAAGTAGTTCCTGTACCAATTATTTTTGTGAGTCCGTTATTAATTTTTGTTGTCTTTTCAGAGACAATCATTAATCCTATATAATCTTCAAAACCTTCAATCATTAAATCTATAACTTTAGCAGTAATTATAAAAGTTAGTATTGAATACATTGCTACTTCAAGAGAAAGTAAAACTGCGGTGGCACCAAACAAAATGATATTAAAAATTAATATGGTTTTGCCTATACTAATTCCCAAACGATCGTTAATAAAAATCCCTAATATTTCAGAGCCATCCAAAACAGCTCCATTCTTAATAGCCAATCCAATTCCAGCACCAAGAAAAAGACCTCCGAATATTGCGATTAAAAGTTTGTCATCTGTGACAGCCTCAAAATTCTCAAAATGAATAATAATAGCTAATGAAACAATAGAGATTACCGATTTTAAAAAAATACTTTTTGATAAACTAAACCAAGCTAATACAAGAAAAGGTATACTTACTGCTAATAGAATAAACGAAATATCTAAATCGAAAATTTCACTTACTAAAATTGCAATTCCTGTTGCTCCTCCATCTAAAAAACCATTAGGGAGCAAAAACATTTTTAAACCTATGCTAGCAAGTAATATGGCTATTGATATTTGGAAAAATTCTGATACGATTTGTTTCATTTTGATTTCACTCTTTTTTTACCCGCCATGCGAACGGAGTTAAATATTAGTGTTGCATTATTTTCTATTCTTTTCAATTCTTGATTAAATAATTGTTCTATGCTAACATTCCATTTTTTTGGTTCTTTTTCTAACCTTTTAAAACGATTAGCGAAGGTAGATATGTATTCTTTTTTTTGCTCGTTTCTTATAAGTAAAGGAGTATATAAATGATACATCAATATCCAATTTTTTGCTATTCTTGTTGTTCGACCATTTCCATCAATAAATGGGTGAATTCTAATAAGTTCATGGTGTAAATACATGGCTTTAATAAGAAGGTTTCAATTTGATTGATATTGTGAAAAAATGGTGATATTAGAGATCTTATTTCATGGGGCGAAGGACAAATATACGCCCCAACTCACTCCAAATCAATTCTATACTTGTTTGGATGCTTGGCATGAGATTCAGGAGAAATTACTCTAAATAATTGAAAAATCTGTAATTCTGAATTAAAATTAAATTGACTTTCAATTTCTTATATGACAGTTTTCAACGTTTTGTTTAAGTCCGTTATATAGGTCTCTGTTTCCTTAACTGTCTTAATTTTCCATTTGAGTATTTTTTATACTCAGGAGTTCTTTTAAATCTGCAGTTCTAGATAAATATGAGCTTAATAAATCATCTCCCTTGTGCTGTCTGCTAAAAGTGACCAACCTAAAAGTAGATTGCATGATATTGTCATTTTTTTTGATTTTAGAAAAATCTACATTAATTTTATTGATAGGTAAAATCTCCATGTTTTTATATAGACAATTATTAGTATAAACTACTAAAGAAAAGTTGAGCAATTAGCGCAACCTTTGTTTTTGTATTTATGGATGTATATTTTGTACGACAGCTAAGTAAATAGGCATTCCTATGGTTATGTTTAGCGGGAACGTTACAGCTAACGCCATGGGTAAGTATAGTCCTGGGTTTGCTTTTGGAACAGCCATTTTCATTGCAGCCGGAACTGCTATGTAAGAAGCACTTGAGGCTAAGATGGCAAAGACAAACCTATTTCCAACATCGTCAGTTATGTATCCACTTAGTACACCGAATATGATTCCGTTTATAAGTGGGATGGCTATAGCGAAGAGTATCGGATAAATTCCTTTTGAGACTAGAGCATTTAGTTTTTTTCCACTTACGATTCCCATGTCTAGCAAGAAAATGGCTAAGAAACCTTTAAATAAATCATTTGTAAAAGGTTTGATGTCGTTTGCTTGTTCGGCACTTGCTAAAAATCCGATAACCAAACTTCCTAGTATTAGTAGTACACTACCATTTGTAATAGAATGCTTGATCGCATCTTTTTTCTTGATTTGATCAGAGCTATTTTTGTTGTAAAAAGAAATCAAAATCAAACCTGCAATAATAGCGGGACTTTCCATGATTGCCATGATGGCTACCATATGACCACTCATATGCAAACCTTGCGCTTCTAAGTAAGAGATAGCCGTTACAAATGTTACAGCACTAACCGAACCATAAGCAGCTGCTATAGCACCTGCATTTTGAATACTGAACTTCTTTTTTAAAATAAAAAAGGTATAGATAGGTATCGTTACGGCAATAAAAACTCCGAATAACATAGAATACAAAATTTCACTTGTAAAAGCTTCGTGTGATAATTCTTGTCCTCCTTTAAACCCTATAGCAAAAAGTAAGTATAAGGAGATGAATTTTGAAGATGTAGGAGGGATTTCTAAGTCACTTTTTAGGAATACTGCAACAATTCCTAAAATGAAAAATAGTAAAGCAGGGTTTGTAAGGTTGTTTATTAAAAGATCAAGATTCATTTTACTGTAGAGAAAAGTGATTAATAGAGTGTTTTCGTTTAATGAGTATGCAGCTGTTTGCTAATAATATTTAGTCCTGCTTAGAGAGAAGCTGTTTTGTTGTAGTGTGCGGAGATAATGGAAATTGAATTTTCGGGATCACTGATGTTTTTGAATTCCTTTATATCTTTTCGGATTTTTATAAGTTCTTTAACCTTTTCAGAAGTGCTTTTATTGGTGACTCCTTGTCTTTCGCATTGAATCAACAACTCTAGATTGTATTGGTTTAATTTTTCTTGAATAAGGCTGTCTAGAGTCATAATAAATTCTTTATTTTCAAATAGTCCCTTGTTTGATGTAATTGCTTCCATAATTTTTGTTTTATATATTCATTCGCAAAATTACATGCTTATATCTATAAATTTTTATTTATGTTTGTAATGAAATACATAAAAATAATTAATGGACTATACGTTAAATCAATTAAAGATCTTTTATAAGATCTCGCAAACAGGAAGTGTGACAAAGGCAGCAGAGGAATTATACTTAACCCAGCCAGCTGTTTCTATACAGTTAAAGAACTTTCAAGATCAATTTGATGTTCCCTTGACAGAGGTTATTGGGCGGAAATTATATATTACAGAATTTGGTAAAGAAATTGCAACTGCCGTGGCAGCTGTTTTCGAAGGTGTCAATGAAATAAAAGCGAAGAACCTAGCTTTTCAAGGCAAGGTATATGGGAAACTAACTATTTCAATAGCATCTACTGCTAAATATGTTATGCCTTATTTTTTAAGCAGCTTTATGAGAACATATCCAGATGTAGAATTAGAGATGAATGTGACCAATAAAGCCAGTGTAGTAGCTGATTTAGAGAATAATAAAGTCGATTTCTCCCTAGTTTCTTTAATGCCAGATACTATAAATTTGGAAAGTTTAGATCTGTTATCTAATAAGCTGTATTTGGTTGTAAATTCTGAGTTAGCCAATTCCTTGACAAAAGAATCAGAAGGTGTTTTAGAAAGTTTTCCTTTATTATATAGAGAAGTTGGGTCCGCAACACGTTTGGCGATGGAAAAGTATATAAAAACTAGAAATATATCTGTTGCAAAAAAAATTGAATTGACTTCTAATGAAGCGATAAAACAAGCAGTTTTAGCGGGTATGGGCTCTTCTATTATGCCTTTAATAGGAATAAAAGACGAAGTGCTAGACGGAAGATTAAAAATTATCTCTATGGGTGGCTTGCCAATTGAAACCAAGTGGTCTTTGGTATGGCCAAGTGGTAAAAAACATTCTCCAGTGGTGGCGAGTTATTTTGAGTTTTTAAAAGAAAACAAAGATGCTATTATTGACAAACATTTTTCATAGTATAAAGAATACATCTAGACTCTATTTGTATAGTAGATATTTACTTCTAATTGTCTTAAATTTTTGAATGTCTTTCTCCCAAGAGGCCTCGATTTTCTTTGGTGTAAATCCATTTTCTATTTGTTCTCTTAAAATTTCATTTCCAGCATGAATAGTAAATGTTTTACCGAAAAAAGCGTCCTTGTCTGGGTAGTTTTTATAAGCCTGAAGCAACCAAGAGATATGCACCCGGTTTAGTTTTTCTTCTTTGTTTAGGTTGTAACCAAAGCATTTTTTATTTTGGTCTTTTGGATATTTACTTCCAAAATTAGGTTTTGGAAAATAAGCGAATGCTGTTGCTTTAAATTTTGAAGATCCAAAACGTTGAAATTGATATTCAGTTCCTCTTCCTGCGTTAATAGGAGTTCCTTCAAAGAAACCTAAACTTGGGTAAAGATTGATCGCTTTAGAATTCGGTAGGTTAGGAGAGGGGCGAATTGGTAAATTGTATTCACTTTTGTGTGTGTAGTTTTTTAAAGGAATCACGGTTAAATCACATTTTAATTTGTTCTTTAACCAATTTTCTCCATTAATCATATGTGCATATTCACCAATTGTCATTCCGTATACCAAAGGAACGGCATGTTTTCCAACAAAACTTGTGTATTTTAAATCTAGAGTTGGACCATCGATATAATGTCCATTCGGATTGGGCCTATCAAGAACTAATAATGGTATATTATTCTCAGCGCAGGCTTCCATCACATAATGCAATGTTGATATATACGTGTAAAAACGAACCCCTACGTCTTGTATGTCAAATACCATAACGTCAATACCTTGTAATTGCTCTTTACTTGGTTTTTTGTTTTTTCCATATAAAGAGATAATAGGAAGTCCCGTTTTGGTGTCTATTCCATTTGCCACATGTTCTGAGGCATCTGCTTTTCCTCGAAAACCATGTTCGGGAGAAAATACTTTTTGAATTGCGATATCTCTAGAGATTAAGGAATCTACCAAATGTGTATATGAGGTTTGAGTTGTGTTCTTGAAAATTACAGAGGTTTGATTGGCAACAATTCCAATTCTTTTATGCTCAAGTTTTGTTAAATAAACCTCCGTACTATTTGCACCGACAAGAGGCATCTTTATTGCATTTTGTGAAGTACAAGAACTACTAGAATATATAAAAATGAGTAGGAGTAGATTTGGTTTGAAGAATATCTGAAACTTGCAGTTTAATACCAAATACTTTGTACTTGTTACCAAAAAATTATATGTATTTTTGAATTTCAACATTGAATATATAAAATTGAATTACGAATTATTTTTAGCCAAACGTTTTACTGCTTCTAAAAAACATAAAAGTAGCGTATCGTCACCAATAATAAAAATTGCAATCACTGCAATTTCATTAGGTATTATATTAATGTTGGTAACTGTAGCTACAGGAGTTGGGTTGCAACAAAAAATTAGAGAGAAAATTTCGATTTTTAAAGGACATATTCAAATCACCAATTATGATAACAACAGTTCTGAAACAACTCAGAATCCAATATCAAAAAATCAAGATTTTTACCCTGATTTTTCAGGGTTTGAAGGAGTAAATAATGTTCAGGTGTTTGCCTCTAAAGCAGGGATTATTCGAACAGAGAAAAATTTTGAAGGAGTTGTTTTAAAAGGGGTAGATATTGATTACGATTGGTCTGGTATTTCAGAATATCTGATTGAAGGAGCGGTTCCTGAAATGAAGGAGAAGAGAACAAATGAAGTGGTGATCTCAAAAATATTATCTGATCGTTTAGGTCTTTTAGTGAACGATGAGTTTGACATGTATTTTATAAAAGAAAAATCTTTTCAATTGCCTAATAGAAGAGTCTTTACCGTTAGTGGAATTTACAATTCCGGATTTAAAGATTTTGATGAGAGTTTTGTGTTAGGGGATATCAAGCATATTCAAAAACTGAATAAGTGGAAAACAGATGAAGTTGGAGGCTTTGAAGTTTTTGTAGATGATTTTGCGAAAATTAAAGAGACTGGGAATGCTATATATACTGACATTGATCCAATGTTGAATAGTAGAACTTTACTTGAATTGTTCCCCGCTATTTTTGAATGGTTGAAGTTGTTTGATACAAATATTGTGCTAATTATTGGAATTATGATTTTGGTCGCAGGAATTAATATGATTACTGCTTTATTGGTTTTGATTCTCGAACGAACCCAAACCATTGGTATATTAAAAGCATTGGGGAGTACAAATTGGAGTATTCGAAAAATGTTTTTATACAATGCCTCTTATTTGATTGTTCGCGGGTTGTTTTATGGAAACGTAATTGGACTTTCCTTACTATTAGTTCAGAAATATTTTAATGTAATTTCGCTGAACCCTGAAACATATTATGTAAGTAGTGCGCCTATCAGTATTAGTGTTTGGTATGTGCTAGGGTTAAATATAGGAACGCTATTTCTCTGTTTGTTGATGCTGTTAGTGCCATCATATGTCATCACAAAAATTAGTCCTGCAAAAGCGGTCAAATTCGAGTAGTTTTATTTATTGAACGCTTCTAAATTAGAAAATAAATAGGGGTTGATTTGCTTAGTTTTAATAACAAAAAAACGGGCTAGGTTTTAAAACCTAATCCGTTATGTATGTATTAAAATAATTTAATTTTTAGATTCCTAGTTCTGTAAATAAATTGGTTAGTGATGGGTCAGAAGGTCTTGGAGCATTTGCTTCAACAATATTTCCTTGGGGATCAATTAATATAAAACGTGGAATTCCAGAAATTTGGTATGCACTTGCGAATGATTGATCTCCATTAGCAAATAACTGAACTCCTCCCATATTTTTATCAGCAATCATTTGTTTCCATTTGTCCTTTAAACCTGGTTGGTCAATAGAAATGCTAATAAATTCAATGTTTTTTCCGTGGTATTTTTCTTCTAATGTTTGTAAGAATGGGATTTGTTGTTTACAAGGTCCACACCACGTAGCCCAAACGTCAATATATACATATTTACCTTTGTAATCATCTAGTGAGTTGCTTCCTCCTTTGTAGTTTTCATAATTACTAAACATCGGTGAAACATTTCCTTTACTTGTTGCTTTTAATGTATTATGCTGTTCTTCGTAGTTTTTAACGAGTGTCGTATAGAGTTCTTCGTTGCTCTTTTTTTCAGCTGTATTAAATGCAGGATCTAAATTGTTATATTTTAATAATAAAGCATCAAAAACAGTTTTAGCCTCATTTAATTTATGATCAAAAGCATCTTTTTCTAAAGTAAAGTATTCAGTGATGTTCATAAACTTACTTCCTGTTTCTAGTTTTTCTTTAATATAATTTGTGTTTTGAGATCCTTCTCCTTCAAAACTAAAATCATTACGGTCGATTTTTATTTCTAGGTTAAAACCATTTTGGATGTAACAGAACGTTCTGTTTTGTCCTACAGAGATACCATAAAAGTTTTCTTCATATGAAGCGAGTTCTTTTACGTCTTTCAGGTGCAGAGTATCTTGAAAATTACCCTTTTCATCAATTTTAATTTGTTTGTTATAGTTTTTATTTTCTATAGTAAGTGTTTTTTCAGAACTATCAACTACAGTACCTGATATTGTCAAATAATTTTTCTTTTCATCAGCGCATGAAAACAAAATGATTGAAGCTAAGACAAGTGTTATTTTATTCATTTTTCAGGATTTGTTTTTTGAATTTCAAATATACAATATATAGCGGGAGTAGGTAAGATGGCGTTGCAGACTTTAACATAATATTATAGTGCTGTTTTGAGCAAAAAAAAACCTTTGCATCTTGCAAAGGTTTTTTAAATGTATTTAAAACTGTGGTTATGCAAGCATTGTCACAGGGCTTTCAAGGTATAATTTTACAGTATTCATAAAGGCAGCGCCTACGGCACCGTCAATAGTTCTGTGATCACAGGCTAATGTTAAGTTCATGATATTTCCAACAACAATTGCCCCGTCTTTGACAATAGGTTTTTGTTTGATCCCTCCAACCGATAAAATTGCCGAGTTAGGTTGGTTTATAATAGATGTAAAGTTATCTACACCAAACATACCTAGATTAGAAACAGTAAAAGTAGAACCAGACATTTCGGCTGGTGATAATTTTTTTGTTTTTGCTTTGATTGCCAAATCTTTTACTTCAGCACCAATTTGAGTCAAACTCTTAGTGTCTGTAAAAGGAATCACAGGAACTACCAATCCATCTTCAATCGCAACAGCAACACCAATAGAGATGTGGTTGTTGTAGATTGTTTGTTCGTTAGTCCATTGTGTGTTGATTTGTGGATGAGATTTTAATGCCATAGCACAAGCTTTAAGAACCATATCGTTAAAAGAAACTTTAGTATCAGGAATTGCGTTGATCTCTTTTCTAGAAGCCATTGCATTGTCCATATTGATATCCATTCCAATTGTAAAGTTAACAGCAGTCGTTTGAGAGTTGTCTAAAGCTTTTACAATTGCTTTACGCATTTGTGAGTTCTTTACTTCTGTTTGACTCACTTCTCCAGCTGGAGCAGCAATAACTTTTGCAGCAGGAGCTTCAGAAACCACCACGTCAGTAAAGTTTTCAACGTCAGTTTTTACGATACGTCCACCTTCACCAGTACCCGTTACTTTTGCCAAGTTTATTCCTTTTTCTTCAGCCAAAGCCTTTGCTAATGGAGAAGCAATGATTCTTCCGTTTTCAGAATTAATATTGCTAACTTTTTTAGCCGCACTTGGAGCAGACACGTTTGCTTTTGGAGCATCGGGAGCAGGAGTAGCAGCTTTTTCAGGTGCTGGTGCTTCGGTAACAGGTTCAGTGTCAGTAGCATCAGTTCCAAATCCAGCAACAACAGCAGAAACGTCAGTTCCAGCATCACCAATAATAGCTAACAAGCTATCAACAGGTGCCGTTTCTCCTTCTTGCAATCCAATAAATAATAAAGTTCCTTCGTTAAAAGATTCGAACTCCATTGTCGCTTTGTCAGTTTCAATTTCTGCAATAATATCTCCTTCAATAATTTCATCTCCAACTTTCTTAAACCAAGAAGCAACAGTACCGTCAGTCATTGTATCACTCAAACGAGGCATTGTAACAATAGTAATTCCTTCTGGTATAGCAGCAACAGTTGTTTCTGCAACTGCAGGTTGAGCGGCAGGTGTTTCTTCTGCAACAGGTGCTGCAGCTTCTTCAGTAGTAGCTGAATCACCATTTAATAAGGCTGAAAAATCTTCACCTTCATTACCAATAATAGCCAATAAGCTATCAACAGGAGCAGCATCTCCTTCTTGTAATCCTATGTACAATAAATATCCTTCTTCGAAAGATTCAAATTCCATAGTTGCTTTGTCAGTTTCAATTTCAGCAAGGATATCTCCTTCTTCAATTTTGTCTCCAACAGAAATTAACCATTTAGCAACTACTCCTTCGGTCATTGTATCACTTAAACGGGGCATGTTAATTATTTGAGCCATATTTTTTTTGAATTATAATTATAAATTTAGAAATGTGATTTAAATAAATCGTTTTTTCTAAATTAATTGTCTTTATTAGCGGGTTTGATAAAAGGGTAGTCTTCTTGATCGTAAACTACATCATATAATTGTTGTATTTCTGGATATGGAGACTCTTCAGCGAATTTCTCACATTCAGCAACACGTGACTTAACGTCTACTTCAATCTGTTTGATTTCATCGGCTGTCAGATAATCGTTTTCTTTAATGATATCTAATACTTGTGTAATAGGATCAATTTTTTTGTATTCAGCAACTTCGTCTTTCGTGCGATAATGCTGAGCATCTGACATTGAGTGACCTCTATATCTGTATGTTTTCATTTCTAAGAACGTTGGTCCATCACCTCTTCGAGCTCTTTCCATTGCTTCGTCCATTGCCTCAGCAACTTTGATAGGGTTCATAGCGTCAACGGGCCCAGAAGGCATTTCATACCCTAAACCCAATTTCCAAATATCATCATGATTGGCAGTACGACCAACAGATGTTCCCATTGCGTAACCATTGTTTTCAACAATAAATACAACAGGTAATTTCCATAGCATTGCCATGTTAAATGTTTCGTGCAGTGATCCTTGACGTGCAGCACCGTCACCAAAGCAACAGATAGTTACACCACCTGTATTGTGGTACTTATCTCCAAAAGCCATTCCAGCTCCCAAAGGAATTTGTCCACCAACAATACCGTGACCACCAAAAAAACCTTTCTCTTTAGAGAAAATATGCATAGACCCTCCCATACCATGGGATGTTCCAGTTACTTTACCATATAATTCAGCCATTACTCTTTTAGGGTCAACTCCCATTCCAATAGGTTGAACATGGTTTCTGTACGCTGTAATCATCTTGTCTTTTCCAAGATTCATGACATGTAAAGATCCTGCTAAAATTGCTTCTTGACCATTGTATAGATGCAAAAAACCTCTAACCTTTTGTTGGATGTATACAGCAGCAAGTTTGTCTTCAAACTTTCTCCAAAATAACATGTCCTCGTACCACTTGATGTAAGTTTCTTTTGTAATTTCTTTCATGATGAATTTTAATGTGTATTCAAAGTATGGAGGCAAAAATAACATATTACGAATAAAAATTACGTTATTCAAGACACTTTTTTTCTGTTCGTTTAAGCGAACTTGCAAAATGATAATTTTTAGGCATTAAAATCTAAAAAGTCAAACATTTTTGTTTGGCTTTTTTTGGTATTGATAATATCTAATATGATTTAATGTCGATTTAAGAATGCGTACTGTTTCGATATAGATAGAATAGTCAAGTTAAAACAATATTTATACACATTCGTTTTTTCTTTCTTTAATGGGTTGCTTTAGGGTTTCTAATCAAAAAAGTTAAATTATTTGAAATTACGATTGTCAAGGAGGTTTTTATAATTTTAATAGCTAGTTGAATTTGACAATCGCTTATTCGGAATGTTTTAAATATTAGTTACTTTTTATTTATTTTAAAACACAGAGATTTCCTTATTCAGCACCTTTTGAAAGTTGGATTGTAAACTTCTTCCATTTTTCTGATGTACTTCCTTTTTTTTACTTAGCGAAATTGTTGTTTACACATCTTTAAAAGTTAATTTTCTATTTATTGTAGAATTAGCAATTGAGTTGTAAAAAAAAACTACTTTACGAATACTTGTAAAGTAGCTTAATACAGATGTGTTGTATAAAAACTATAAAACTATGCTGTTTTTTGGCAGAGATCCAATAATTTCTCAATTGAATAACAAAACAAAAATTTACATATAGTCTTCAATAGGCGAACAAGAGCAAATCAAATTACGATCGCCAAAGGCATCATCAACTCTTCTTACAGAAGGCCAGAATTTATTATCATTGATCGATTCCATTGGAAACGCAGCTTCTTTGCGGCTATAGCTAAAATCCCATGTATCATTGGTAAGCATTTGTTGTGTATGTGGTGCATTTTTTAGAATAGAATTGTCATCGTGGTTTTCTTCTGCATCTATTTCAGTTTTTATACTAAGTAGCGCAGCAATAAAGTTGTCTATTTCATTTTTTGATTCACTTTCTGTAGGTTCAATCATTAAAGTTCCGGCGACTGGGAAAGATACGGTAGGAGCATGGTAACCATAATCCATCAATCGCTTTGCAATATCCACGACTTCAATTCCTTTTTGTTTAAAACTTCTAAAATCAACAATCATTTCATGTGCACAAAATCCGTTTTCTCCAGTGTACAAAATGTCATAAGTCTTTTCAAGACTTTTCTTTATATAATTTGCATTTAAGATGGCGTTTTCTGTAGACGTTCTCAAACCATCAGCACCTAACATTTTAATATAGCCATAAGAAATTAATAAAACCAGAGCAGAGCCCCAAGGAGCAGAAGATACAGAAGTAATTGCTGAATCACCACCTGTTTGGATTAATGGATTGGATGGAAGGAAAGGAGCAAGGTGTTCTACAACACATATAGGCCCAACACCAGGTCCGCCACCACCATGAGGTATGGCAAAGGTTTTGTGTAAGTTTAAATGACAAACATCTGCTCCAATGATAGCAGGATTTGTCAACCCAACTTGCGCATTCATATTTGCACCATCCATATATACTTGACCACCATTATCGTGAATCAATTGTGTGATTTCTTTGATTCCACTTTCAAAAACACCGTGTGTAGATGGGTATGTAATCATCAAAGATGAAAGGTTGTCTTTGTATAATAGAGCTTTTTCTTTTAGGTCTTCTAAATCAATATTTCCATCTACAGTTGCCTTGGTAACTACAACTTTCATTCCTGCCATAACAGCAGATGCAGGGTTGGTTCCATGAGCAGAAGAAGGAATTAAACAAATATTTCTATGGGTGTCTCCTCTAGCTTCGTGATATGCTTTTATAACTAATAAACCGGCATATTCTCCTTGAGCTCCTGAATTTGGTTGCAAAGAAGTTGCATAAAAACCAGTAATTTTATTCAAGTCACTTTCTAGTTGTCTAAAAATTTCTTGATACCCCGCAGCTTGTTCAATAGGTACAAAAGGATGAATGTTTGCCCAGTTTGCCCAGCTTAATGGAAACATTTCTGAGGCCGCATTCAGTTTCATTGTACAAGAGCCTAAAGAAATCATCGAGTGATTTAATGATAAGTCTTTTCTTTCTAACCTTTTAATATAACGCATCATTTCTGTTTCAGAATGATAACTGTTAAAAACAGGATTTGTTAAGAATTCAGTTGTTCTTGATAGATTTTGAGGTATTGTTATTTGTGGATTTACAGAAGTTACTTCGGTAAAAACTTTGTCTTCAGATTTTGCAAGAATCTTTATGATTTCATTTACATCCTTTAAAGTAGCTGTTTCATTTAGAGAAATACTTACTGTGTTTTTGGCTGTATAGAAAAAGTTTACATTCAACAATTCTGCATTGAATTTTACTTTTTCCGCATCACTGATAACAACATTGAGAGTATCAAAAAAGGTGTCGTTTATTTGTAAAATCCCTAATTTGGTCAATTCATCATGCAGTGTGTATGTCAGTTGATGAATTTTGTTTGCTATGTATTTCAATCCACTTGGGCCGTGAAATACGCCATACATACCAGCCATAACAGCCAATAGCACTTGAGCTGTACAAATATTAGAAGTTGCTTTTTCTCTTTTTATATGTTGTTCTCTGGTTTGTAATGCCATTCGCAAAGCACGGTTCCCATTTGCATCTTTGGTAACCCCAATTATACGTCCAGGAATATTTCTTTTGTATACTTGTTTGGTAGCAAAGTAAGCTGCATGAGGTCCACCATATCCCAATGGAATTCCAAAACGTTGTGTAGTACCTAAAACAATGTCAGCTCCCCACTCGCCAGGAGGTGTTAATATAGCAAGACTCAATAAGTCTGCAGCGACAGCTACACGTACTTCTTTTTCGTTTGCTGATTTTACAAATTTTGAATAGTCTAAAACTCTTCCGTTTTTACCGGGATACTGAATAAGGGTACCAAAGAAATTATCTGTGAACTGAATCGTTTCATGATTTCCTATAACTAGATCAATCTTTAAAGGAGTTGCTCTGGTTTTTAAAATATCTATCGTTTGAGGTAGTACATTTTCCGAAACGAAAAATCGCATTGAATTGTTCTTTTTCTGAGCTCTATTGCGCGTGTTGTATAACATAATCATGGCTTCAGCAGCAGCAGTTCCTTCATCAAGTAAAGAAGCATTTGCCAATTCCATTCCCGTTAGTTCTACAACCATAGTCTGGTAGTTTAAGAGAGCTTCTAATCTACCTTGAGCAATTTCTGCTTGGTATGGAGTATAGGCAGTATACCATCCCGGGTTTTCAAGAATGTTTCTTTGAATTACTCCGGGTGTAATTGTAGGGTGGTAACCTAAGCCAATATAATTTTTAAATAATTTATTTTGAACAGATAATTCTTGAATATGAGTTAAATATTCTTGTTCACTCATGGCTTCATCTAAATCTAAATCTTTAGTAAGTAAGATGTCAGAAGGAATTGTCTTTTTGACTAATTCATTCATAGATTCGACACCTACAATAGTTAACATTTTTTGAACGTCATTTTGGTTTGGTCCTACGTGTCGTAGTACAAAAGAATCTGTCTTCATTAGAAAAAATATAAATTATTGGACTGAATTCGCAAAAATAATTATAAATAATAATGAAGCCCGTTTTTAAGAGAATATTTATTAACTAAAAACTTATGTTATCAACAACAAAAATTTACGGATAATTGATGTTTTTTATTTGCGTTAAGTTTTGTAATTTAGCAAATTATTATATTAAACCCCAATATGAATAAGTATATAAAACCCTTGTTAAGAAATAAAAAGCACTTTTTTTTATTTTTTATTTTTTTATCCTTTCAATTTCTGAATGCTCAAACTATTCCTGGTACAGGTACGTCTGCTGCTATTTGTGGAACTTGTACGCCAGTAGATTGGGATAATACTGGGGGTACTCCAGATATTTCAAATAGAACTAATGCAGGTGGTGGAAATACATTAGGGGCTGGAGCAACTTGGGCTGTAGGTTCATTACCTCTGCCTCCAACGGGAGATGTTCGTTGGATCACTATGAGAGATGTTGGAGATTTTAACACTCAAACCGATGAAAATGTAACAACAACTGTTTCAGATTTAATAATAGGTAAGCTATATAAAATTACCGTTCATTTAATGTCTGCTTATACAAATGCTGATGGAGGGACTAATAACAATGCATATTATGGAGGGAGTTATTTTGACGATTTTGATTATAAGATAGGGAGTTATCCGATCGTAAATATTGTTTTAACGGTTGATTATTATGATAAATGGGTTACTTCTTCATTTCTTTTTGTTGCAAACGCTACAAGTATGACTTTAACCGTTTTTCCTGGAGATGATGCTGTAACAAATGGAGATCCTCAAAATTTTGAAATTTTACATGTGTCTGTAGACGATGTTGATGCAATTGAAAGAGTAGATTCTGATGGAGATGGTGTTTTTGATGATGAAGATATAGATGATGATAATGATGGTGTTTTAGATACAGATGAAATTGGAGTGGATCCAAGTGGTGATTCTGATGGAGACGGTATTCCTAATTATCTAGATACTACAGGATTAACAGATAGTAATAATGACAGTGTTCCAGATGAATATGATTTCGATTTAGATGGAATCCCTAATCATTTGGATTTAGATGCTGATAATGATGGTATTTTAGATAATATAGAATTCCAAACTACAGTAGGTTATACAGCTCCTACTGGTACTGTGGGGACCAATGGATATTATGACCTTTATGAAACTTCTGCAGATGGTGGAACACCTGTGAATTCACCAGAAAACACAGATGGAACTTTTGGAGATGATTATTTAGATATTGATTCGGATAACGATGGTATTCCTGATAACGTGGAAGCACAAACAACTTTGGGGTATGTAGCTCCTGCAGGAAACGTGGGTACAAATGGTGTTGATTCTGCCTATGAAAATGTAGATACATATTCACCAACAGGAATTACAATCACCGATACAGATATTGATGGTACGCCGGATTATAGAGATGGAGATTCAGATGCCGATGGTATTACAGATATCAATGAAAATGGTGATAGTGATAATACATTAAGTGGTTTAGACAGTGACGGCGATGGATTGGATAACAATTTTGATGCGGATAATATTAATTACGATGTAAATGATGATAATGATACTCCCTCAACTTCTTTGGGAGATATTGATACTGATGTTAATACCGGCGGAGATTTAGATTATAGAGATGGAGTTGAGGGGCTGGATACAGACGGAGATGGAATTCCTGATGCTATTGATATTGACGATGACAATGATGGAATTTTAGATATTGAAGAATGTCCAAACACTGAACCGATTGTCTTTTTATATACAGGTGTAGATCAATCGTATACAATTCCTGCTGCAGCCGAATCTATTACAATAAAAGTATGGGGTGCTGGTGGTAGAGGTGATGAACAAGTTAGAGGAGTTGGTGGTGCTGGTGGTTATTCAGAAGTAACAATCCCTGTTTCGAGTCTTACCAGTAGCGACCTTATTTTTACAGTAGGTGAAGGCGGAAGCTCTTCTACAGGTAGCCCAACCTATGGTAACGGTGGTGCTGGTCTAGCAAATAATGGAAGAAATTATGGATCTGGAGGAGGTATGTCTGCAGTTAGCTACGAAACGCTAGCAAATCCAAGTGTTGTTTTAGTTGCAGATTTACTAGTTATTGCAGGGGGTGGAGGTACCATGCCCGCATATACTAATGGAGGTACGCGTGCTGGCGAGGGAGGAGGAACAACAGGTGGAACTTCTACATCTGGAGCAAATAATATTAATGGTACAGGAGGTACGCAAAGTGCTGGAGGAGTTCTTACAGGTGCAAACAATGGTAGTTTTCTATTAGGTGGTAATGCCGTTCTTAACGGTGGTTCTGGTGGTGGAGGTTACTATGGGGGAAGTTCAGGAGCTTTTGTATCAAATGATGAAGGTGGTGGAGGTGGTGGCTCTGGATATATCAATCCAATAGCAACATCTAGTCAAACTATAGAAAGTATAACACAAATCCCTCCGATGAATGTAGATACCGATTATATTTCAGCTGGAGGTACTGCTGGAACTGGTGGTAATAATAATAGTGGAAATGGAGGAAATGGGTTGATTGTATTAACGGTCAATTATACCTCTTGTGATAATGATGGCGATGGAATTATCAACTCTTTAGATATAGACTCAGACAACGATGGTATTATTGACAATGTAGAAGCACAATCTACGGCTAGTTATGTAGCACCTTCTGGCGGTGTTGGCGCGAATGGATTGTATGATGTTTACGAAGCAGTTGTAGATAATGGCACTCCAAATTTTAGTCCAACGAATACAGATGGAGTGTTTACCAATTCAGATACGATTCCAGATTATTTAGATATTGATTCAGATAATGATGGTATACCAGATAATATAGAAGCACAAAGCACGACAGGATATGTTGCTCCGAATGGAGTTCCTGGAGTCAATGGATTAGATAGTGCTTATGATTTTACAGATTCTTATAATTCGGTAGGCTTGTCTTCAACCTTGATTGATACAGATGGAGTAGGAGAGCCAGATTATAGAGATACAGATTCTGATGGAGATGGTACCGATGATGATGCAGAAGGTAGAACAGGAGTTTCAAGTTTTTTAGGAACAGATGTTGATAGTGATGGTTTGGATGATGGATATGATAATGTTGATACTTCTATATCAGGAATCTTTGATGTAAACGATACTATTTCAGATCCAGAAACTGGAGGCTTAATTGATGCCGATGGAGATGTAAGTACAGGGGGAGATGTTGATTATAGAGATACACTAGTAGGTCAAGATACCGACGGTGATGGAATTACAGATAACATAGATATTGATGATGACAATGACGGTATTTTAGATACTGTTGAAAATGTATGTGACAATCCTTCAGCTCAATTTGACACTACTCCAGATGCATATTGGACATTAGATAACAACACGAATGATACCTCAGGTAATAATCATAATGAACGAACAGGTTTAGGTACCTCTCCTTCATTTTCTACTACAGCTATTCAAGGAACACATTCAGCGAGCTTCAATGGAACGACAGATATTATTCGATATAGTCAAGATGGTGGTTTTCTAGAACAGCCTTATACCGATGTAAGTTTCTCTGCCTGGATTAGACCAACTTCTGTTGTTGGAAAACGAATTATCCATGAAGAAGGAGGTGGTACCAATGGTTTGGTAATATGGCTAGATGACGGAACATTAACGATGTCGGCTAGGTTAGGTGGTCTAGGTACACAGACAAATATCACGCACTCTACAGCATTAACTCTTGATAATTTGTGGCATCATATAGCAGGAACATTTGATGATGGAGTTATGATTGTTTATGTTGATGGAGTTCCCTCTAGTTCAGTAACAGCAGGCTTTGATAATTTAGGAAATCACACAGATGATGGTGGATTAGGAGGGCAGGTAGCAAATCAGAATTCATCAGGAATTCCAGGGAATTATGCTGGGTTGATGGATGCAGTTCGTTATTCCAATTCAGAAGTTTGGACACCAACTCGTATTTCTTTTGAAGCGACTATAATTTGTGATTTTGATGGAGACGGTATTATGAACTCTTTGGATATGGATTCTGACAATGATGGAATTTTAGACAATGTAGAGGCTCAAACAGCCGTTGGATTTATAGCACCACCAACAACAGGAATTGAAGCTGCTGTTGGAGCAAATGGATTGTTTAGTATTTATGAAAATACTGATATGCCAGGAGCTACGGGTATCACACCTAATATTACTTCAGCCATAGATACAACGCCAGATTATTTAGATATTGATGCAGACGATGATGGTATTCCAGACAATATAGAGGCACAAAGCACACAAGGGTATATTACTCCAACAGGTAACGTTGGTTTAAATGGTATTGATACCGCTTATGAGAGTACTACTACTTTTACAGCTACAGGTTTAGATCCTACAAATTTTGATACAGT
>CEWR01062369.1_pt1 | contig 38334 bp, 37 predicted proteins | sample 356321 | NCBI WGS metagenome assembly CEWR01 (sample SAMEA2621551, study PRJEB7988) | marine metagenome | biome: marine biome (ENVO:00000447); feature: mesopelagic zone (ENVO:00000213); material: "saline water (ENVO:00002010), including plankton (ENVO:xxxxxxxx)" | depth 790 m
AATCTTATTTGCTTTAAAACCTGGGGTATCTGTAGGAACCAAAAAACCCCTTACTGTGTCTGATTCGTCCTTCGCCCAAACTAGCGCTACATCAGCAATATTGCCATTGGTTATCCACATTTTAGTACCGTTTAAGACATAGGACTCACCGTCCTTTTTCGCCTTCGTCTTCATTGCTCCAGGATCTGAACCCCCATCATGTTCGGTAAGCCCAAAACATCCGATGAGATTACCCTTGGCCATTTCGGGTAGATATTTTTTCTTCTGTTCCTCTGAGCCATATCTGTAGATCGGGTACATCACCAAGGCACTCTGAACACTGGCAAAACTTCTCAGTCCTGAATCTATACGCTCAAGTTCGTACATTATTAGACCGTAAGATTTATTGTTTACTCCAGGACAACCATATTCCGAAGGTAAATTGGACCCCAAGAATCCCATATTCCCAAATTCAGGAACCAACTGTTGGGGAAATTCACCAGATTCCCACCAACCTTTAATACCCGGCATTACTTCACTATCCAGGTAATCTCTAGCAGAACTTTGAATCTGTCTATCTTCGGTTGAAAGAAGCTCAGACACATTGTAGTAATCTAGCATTTGAAATCCTTAATTGCTTCCTAATTTATGGGACAGGGTAGATATAAAAATTTAGTAAATATAGTATGTCGTCGTATTGAATTTTTTTCCACCCTAATTTGAAAAAATGCTTGAAGCATCCACACTTGAACAAATTATCATTACCTGATAGAAAAATAATTAGAGCCTGGTGCATGTATGACTGGGCAAATTCGGGTTACGCCACGAGTGGTTTAGCCGCCTTTTTCCCAGTATATTACGTACTTCTCTTCAAGAATGCGCTGGGAGAAGAAACCACATTATGGGGAATTAATTTTACAGGAAGCTCTTCCTGGAGCGTAGGGTTGGTTATATCTACTTTGGTAGTGGCTCTTTCAAGCCCAATCCTTGGGGTAATTGCTGACAGGATACCGATTAAAAAAACACTGCTGTGGATATATACCATAGCTGGTTCCTTATGCGCCATACTTGGATTTTTTTCAGCTTATACATCCCATCCGTGGGCTTGGTTATTGGGAACATTCATATTGGGAAATATCGGATTTGCCGGTGGATTAGTAATTTACAATTCATTTTTACCACACATAGCACCGCGAGATTTATTAGATGATGTGAGCAGCCGGGGGTACGCGTATGGTTATGTTGGGGGCGGTCTACTTCTATTGATTCATGTCATTGTTATCGTGCTGACATCGCAAAGCGAACACACGGATCTGATCCTAAGGCTATGCATTGCCTCAGTGGGTGTATGGTGGTTCCTTTGGGCTTTATGGGCTTTAAAGAAAATACCTGAACCTGAGATATTTAATCCAATTTATGGGCTCACAATTCGTTCTGCACCGAGGGTAGCATTTGCAGAATTAAACAAAACACTCAAAGAGTTGGTGCGGTTTAAAGTCATATTGATTTATCTAGCTGCATACCTTCTTTTCAACGATGGCATTCAAACTGTTATGGGAATTGCCACAGCTTTCGCAATGGATTCATTAAAAATTGATCAAATGTTCATCATATTATCACTGCTAATAATTCAGTTTGTTGCCGCGCCATCTGCAATGGGTTTTAGTAAGCTCGCCACAGCATGGAATACCAAAAGATCACTATATATAGCCTTAGCAGGCTGGATAGTGATAGTTTTGTTTGGAGTCGCAATTATCCCCCTTCAGCCCAATCAACACAGCGATTTCGATTATCAATTTAGCTATAATGAAACGAAATCTCAATATGTCTTCGCACAGGGACCTGAATTAACTAACTCCAAAATGGATATGGCCTGGCGATCAGAAATTGGTGAATTAGAGCAAGGGGAATCATTCTCTCTTAAAGCGATAAAAGAATTATCAAACCAAATCGCAACTTCCAAGAATTCCCAATACAGTCTTTCAATAACAGGTGGCAGCTTAAATGGAACAACTGGGATCGGAAGTTATCACCGGTCAACTCTTGGTAATGGATCCTTGGATTGGTGGCCTGAACTAATTCGTAATTTACTTTGGATTCCCTTGGGATTAACAGCAGAACTACAATGGATAATACTCGGCATCTCAGTAGGACTTGTTATGGGAGGAAGCCAGGCTCTGGCCAGAAGTTTGTTTGCCCAAATCACTCCAGAAACACGAAGTGGTGAATTTTTTTCCTTTTTTGGATTTATGAGTCGGGCATCTTCAGTTTTCGGGCCAATGCTCTATGTGGTAGTAACTGCAATGTTTGATACGAGGATGGCTGTTGCTTCAATTTTGTCGATAATAATAGTGGGGACAGGCATACTGAAATGGGTCGACGTGGAACAAGGGGTCATAGTAGCCCAAGAGGAAGACAAAAATCAGCGAAATATATCTTAAAACTAAACAGATCTCTGAAAATACTTTTTTGCCTCTAATGGCCAGTCAACTGTAACTCCTAGGACTTCATAATCAGAAATGAGAGCCAAATCTTCCACTGACTCTGCGCCCCAAACGCCTATACTTAAGCCATTAGTTTTAGCTGACTCCATTAATTCCGGTGACAGTAAATTTATATTCGGAAACAATCCTTTTATCCTATTTTGGACACAAAATTCAATGTCCTCTTGAGTAGGGTTAATAACCAATAAACCATGTCCCACTGTCGGCATGACTTTTGCAGACAAGCGGACCTGATCCCGACTGAAGGAAATGATTGAAACCCCGGGAATATCAATTTGTTCCTTGAGCTCTTCTGGAATTAAATCATGTTGGTCCAACATATCTTTAAGTTTGTTGACTAACTGTTCTTCCAAGGCTTTTATCTCAACAAAGACATGAGTCTTATCAGCATATCGTGAGAGAAATTTTTCTAAACTTGGCACTATCTCGCCAGGATAACCAACCTCGTTGTCTTTTCGAAACCAGGAGCCTGCATCGAGCTGGCTTATTTGTTCAAAAGACATAGATTTTAAAAATCCAGTGCCATCTGTGGTCCTATCCACCTTTTCATCGTGCATAACAACCAGTACACCATCAGCGGAAAGGTGCACATCAAGTTCCAACAGCTCGAAACCGTTATCCAGTGCATGATCAAAACTACTGATTGTATTTTCAGGCCTTTCAGCTGAAAATCCTCGATGAGCAATAATTAACGGGTATACCAAGAAATTTCCTACTTGTTTCTATTCACTAAAATTAAAACATATAATAAAACTATAAATGCTCGAATGATATGCCAACGTAGCTCAGTGGTAGAGCAGCTCTTTCGTAAAGAGCAGGTCGTCGGTTCAATCCCGACCGTTGGCTCCACAAATTTATCTCCTGTGTCTTTTGATTGGTCACATAAATACCTATAAAAACTCAACTTTACCTTGCCTCAGATAAATTAACCCGTAACCAGTTTGATATTCTCTCTGCATTTAGTCATTGATATGCGATCATTGATGTGTAAATAGTTTTGTAAAGGACCTTTGTCGATGATGATCCCATCCGAAAAAATTAGAAATATCACCATAATTGCTCATGTTGATCATGGTAAAACTACCCTAGTAGATGCTTTCTTAAAGCAAAACAACATTTTCACTGAGCGTGAAGACCCTGGTGAATTAATAATGGACAGCAATCCACTTGAAAAAGAAAAGGGAATCACCATAGTAGCCAAGAATACTTCAATCATGTACCAGGGCACCAAAATAAATATCATAGATACCCCTGGCCACGCCGATTTCAGCGGGGAAGTAGAAAGAGTAATGAATATGGCTGACGGGTGTATTCTCCTCGTGGATTCTGTAGACGGGCCTATGCCACAGACCAAATACGTTCTTCAGCAAGCATTGACCTATGGGCTGACTCCAATAGTAGTTATCAACAAAATAGATCGGCCTGAACGAAGGCCACAGGAAGTGCATGCAGAAGTTGATGATTTGTTTTTAGAACTGGCAACAAAGGAATCACAGTTGGAATATCCAGTTCTTTTTGCTTCAGCGAGGGAAGGATATGCTATCGAAAATATGGGGGATATACCAAGTGATATCAGCCCTTTAATAGATGTGATAATTAATGAAGTACCAGCACCGACAGGAAGTCCGGATGACCCTTTGCAAATATTGGTTACCGCATTGGACCATGATGACTATGCTGGCCAAATAGCGATAGGAAAAATATCCCGTGGAAGTGTATCCAGCAAATCACCTGCCGCGTTGATTTCACCTGATGGGGAAATTTCCAATCACATAATTGAAACCACCTTTATATATGACGGAATGAAAAGAAGTAAAATCAACAAGGCAGGCCCTGGCGAAATTGTCGCTATTACTGGCTTATCTGAGGTGAATATTGGAGATACAATTTCTGATCCCAGTGACCCGCATCCCCTACCTCCAATCAAGGTTGAGGAACCCACAGTAAAAATGTCCTTTGGTGTCAATACCTCGCCTTTCATGGGCAAGGAAGGAATGCATCACACCTCGAGGGAACTCTTAAAAAGACTCAAGGAAGAGATACGTACAAATGTCGGGTTACGGGTAGAACAGACAGAAAATACGGATGAGTTTAATGTCAGCGGTAGAGGGGAATTACATTTGTCAGTTCTTGCTGAAACCATGCGAAGAGAAGGGTACGAATTTCAAGTATCACAAGCGCAGCCGATCCTTAAAACAATTGACGGCCGCCTTCACGAGCCTTTCGAATATTTACATGTCGAAACGAATGAAGACTATTACGGGGTCTTGACTGAGAATTTAAACCGCAGATTAGGGTTGTTAGAGGACGTTGTCAACGATGGGAATGGAGCCCTTAGATTAACATTTTTGGTCCCGACGAGAGGTCTCATTGGGTTTAGATCCTTTTTCCAAAATGCGACCCATGGGGACGGGATTATGTCTAGCCGTTTCGCGGAATACAGAAAAAAAGAGGGGAAAGTTAGAAGGTCAAATCAAGGGTTCCTTGTAGCTTCAGAGACAGGAGAATCAGTAGCCTATGGGCTCATTAATTCTCAAGAACGCGGGAAAAATCTCATAGATAGCGGTATCCAAGTTTATGAAGGCATGATAGTCGGTCTAAATTCCAGATCTTCAGATTTAACTGTTAATGTGTGCAAAGAAAAGAAACTAACCAATGTGCGATCTTCAACATCTGATATCGCTACCAAACTAATAAAGCCGCAAACACTTTCCTTAGAGGAATCTTTGGACATCATTTCTGATGACGAGTTAATAGAAATAACTCCTAAAAATCTTAGGCTCCGAAAAAGAATACTTTCAGGAGAAGCCCGCCTTCGTCAATTAAAGCGGGCCCAAAAGCCCAGCAAAAATTGAAGGGATAAAATACTCTCTCTGTCTAAAAAAAACAGGTGGGATTATTGTTGCAACCTCATATTGCTCAATTTGTTACTTTGATGGAAAACGGCTCACCACAAATATCCCACGTGTGGTTCGACACTGACGGGGAAAACATTCTGATCAATAAGGCCTTTGGTCAAATAAAAGTCCACAACATAGGAAGAGACGCGCATGTAGCAATTGCAGTGTTTGGTCCTACGAACCACTCTTCCAGGGTTCTAAATATCTAAGATCTTGTATCCGGCATCACTGAATTAGGTGCACTAGACCATATAAGTACGCCAGCAAAAAGTATGAGGAAACCCAAATTTACCAAAATCACAACCGTCAAAACACAAGGTTAATAATAGTCATACAACCAACCATGATAACGGGATGTTAAATGCCACCCGCTAGTAATTTTGATACAACTTACTTTCGGCCAAATCGATAACCTGGTATTTCATCCCGCTGTCAGACATCGTACGTTCTGCTGCCGCAGTGACCAAAATACGCCCTCCTTTGCCGACCACCTCACCATTGACCATTATTGGATCCCCATCCACGAAAGACATTACAGGTTCTCCTGAATGAGGGTCTAGCACAGTAATATCTGCGTCCGCTCCTTCAGAAAAATGTCCTTTGTTCAACAAGCCCACCATTCTGGAAGGTGTCCAAGATAACTTATTAACCATTTCCATAGGAGTAAATGCGCCGAACCGAACTAGGGCCATAGTAGTTTGGATAGCCACATTTCGGGGATGGGAGCCTCCATCCGTGCTGACTGCATCCACAACGAAATCGCCAGCACTATCCTTTTCAGTGGTCAAACTAAAAGCCGAACCGGGTAAATTAACAGGAAAACTCATCCCCACCATAGTCTTCGATTTGTTGTATATACCTAAAGCCTCTTTGCCTTTTATGTACGCTATTTCCCCTCCTTTAACACTGATGACAGATGCATACCCATCAATTATCGCTTCCCTCATCCCATCTATAGTCGGTTCAAAGCCTCTCGCCTCTAAACAGTTTCTAGGTACGTTTGCAATTACATTCCCGTCTTTATCACAGGCCCCATTCGTACCGTTTTCCACAGCATGATAAACCTCAGAATTTATCTGCCCTTTTAGTGAACCAAGAAGCTTAATTGCCTCCTTGCACTCCTCCACTGAATCTTTCACAACCCCCCTGCAGTAAGAATTAACATGACATATATGTAGTCTTCCTTGGCCTAATATTTCTGGTATCTCCCGCAACCCTCCTAGATGGCTACCTGAATCCTTGGAGCCAACATGGAATGCCACATATGCTCCCTGAGAATTTGATTCTCTAACAATTTCCGATGTGGTTTCCTGAGAGAAAGGGTGGTAGCCACCTAACATTTTTACACCTATGCAACCTTGCCTCAAGGCGTCGGAAACTGTACTGGCTATTTCTCCCCTTGAAGGATTATCAGAAGGAATCGTAAGTCCGGGAATCAAAGCAAATTGGCCAGCAACATTCAGTCCAGCTCCGTTTCGTTTAATACCGTCGATCAAATTTTTTCCTGTGCCACCCATATCCACAACAGTCGTGGTACCAGCTTTTGCCAACATTCCATACCCCAAAGAAGGATCTACCGTTCTGGCAATACCAGCGACATGAGCATGAGTGTCAATCTGGCCAGGTATAACCCATTTCCCTTGCAGATCTACGGTATTTGCACCTAAACTCGCAACCCTGGTTGTAGAAATACGGTGTATTTTTCCATACTTAATGATAATATCAGCGATCTCATCAAAGTTATTGGCAGGATCTATTATCCTTCCTCCTCTCAACACCAAATGGTTTTCTTCCATAAACTCACGAATCCTGCAAAGACAATATATATTGCACATATAGTAAACTACCACTTGGAAACCCAACAAAATTAGGAATATTAAGATGCGTATTGGAGCAGTTTTTCCTCAAACCGAAGCTGGTACAGATGTAGCAGCGATAAAAGAATATGTTCAAAGTATAGAAGCCTTTGGCTTCGATCACATCTTGGCTTTTGACCATGTGTTGGGTGCAAACGCATCAAGTCGCCCTGGATGGTCTGGGGCTTATCAACATACTGATTCGTTCTATGAACCGATCACCTTTTATAGTTATGTAGCAGGGATTTCAAACCATCTAGAATTGGCCACTGGGGTCATTATTCTGCCGCAAAGACAGACGGCCCTTTTTGCCAAACAATCAGCCACCCTTGATCTCCTATCAGGAGGTCGATTACGACTAGGAATTGGAACAGGTTGGAATCAGGTCGAATATGAAGCGCTTGGAGAGAATTTCCATAATCGTGGTAAACGATCGGAAGAGCAAATAAACCTACTAAGAAAATTATGGGCAGACGAATTAGTCACATTTAAAGGGGATCACCATACCGTCACAGATGCCGGTTTGAACCCTTTACCCCCAAGAAAATCAATCCCTATATGGTTTGGAGGAATGGCAGACCCTGTTTTGCGTAGGGTAGCTAAAATTGGGGACGGATGGCTTCCTCAAGGTTCGCCAACTGATGAAAACAAAATCAATTTTGAGCGCCTTAACCAATATTTAGAAGCCAATGACAAATCGATGGAAGACATAGGAATTGAGGGCCGCATTTCCCTTAACATGACGAATACTGAAATCCAGAAAAATTTCTTGGCATGGGGTCAGTTAGGTGCTACTCACGTTTCTGTAAATACCATGAACCTTGGGCTCCAATTCCCACAAGAACACCTTGAGTCACTTTCCAATTTTATTAAAATAGCTAAGGATTCCTAAATAAACAAACCCGATAATAAGGAGAAATTCATGTTATCTGTTGGCGATAAAGCCCCAGACTTCACGCTTCCTGCCCATTCTGGGGAGCCGGTTACATTAAGCTCATTTCAAGGAGAAAAGAATGTAGTTCTTTCTTTTCATATATATTCCTTTACAGGCGGTTGAACCCACCAAGTTTCTTCTTTCAGGGTGCACAATGCTGCATTCGAGGAAATAGATACCCAGGTTCTGGGTATAAGTTGTGATTCCAAGCCTGCCCAAACGGCATTTTCCGGGTCCTTGGGTGGCATACCCTACCCCGTCTTGTCAGATTTTTACCCTCATGGGAAGGTATCAGAGTCTTACGGGGTATTTGATGAAAACAGGGGTACGCCACAGAGAGCTGTAGTAGTCGTTGATAAGAAAGGTATTATTCAATTTAGCAACATCTATCGTGTAGCTACCGACTTGAATCCGATAGACGTTCTGGAGACCATCAAAGCCCTTTAACATCTCATTAGCTCCTATGGACAGTTTTAATAAGCAAATATTTCAACCCGGGGACTTGGCTGTCTTATATGACAGACGTTCTAGGGAGTATATGGTCCATTTACAAGAATCGGACCAATTTGAGTCTCATATTGGAAACTTAAACCATTCGGAAATAATAGGTAAACCGGAAGGAAGCTGGTTACCTACCACCACAGGCCACTTATTGCTAGCTTTTAAACCCACAAGATTTCAATACACCTTGAATATGCCACGGGTGGCTACGATTATTTATCCTAAAGATCTGGGATCTATAACTACGTATTCCAATATTTTCCCAGGAGCCAAAGTAGTCGAGGCCGGCTCCGGTTCTGGTTCTCTTACAATCACATTATCTGAGATGGTAGGAGAAGATGGGCATGTAGATAGTTATGACATAAGACAAGATATGTCTTTAGCGGCCAAGTCCAACCTACAAACCTACAACCCTGATTACTCCAATGTGTCCTTTCACATTGGAGATGTCTCTGAGGCGATACCCCATCATGATGTTGATAGTCTACTCTTGGACTTGCCAGAACCTTGGCACGTCGTTGGTTCAGCTGCACAGTGCCTAAAACTCGGTGGCACCTTCCTATCATTTCTCCCGAATATATCTCAGGTTTCTGATCTGGTGGAACAAATAAAAAAGCACCCAGAGTTTTCCCTAATTAACACCATTGAAATAATGGAAAGATCCTGGGATGTTTCTGGACGAACAATAAGACCCTCTCATCGAATGATCGCACATACCGGCTTCATTACCACCACACGAAAATGTATTCCAAGACCTAAAAGAAGTTAGTCTCCCACGTTTGGGACTGTCGAGCATTTGCCATATGAACATTTTTAACCTGAGGAAATTCTAGACCTTGGGGCCAAAAAACATCTGAATTTAAATCTCTCACATCAATATGTTCTACATTCTTGCCTTGTATTAAAACTTTGAATCCTCCCAATCCAGAAATATCGTTCAGTCCTGATATCAAGTTGATGACTTTTCTATTTTTTAGACCGTCTCCCCTCATCTTACGAATCAAAAGGTCTAAACCCATGGAATTCAGCCATTCTGCCTGTGAGAAATATCCGAATTCTTTAAATCCATATTTATGGCCACTTTGTTTTAGAGTGTCAAAATCCACGTGAGCTGTTATATCTTGAGATCCAATCCTCTGGAATGGGTTGGACCCATCTATATGCTTATAGTAGGTCTGAAGTAATTTGTGTGATTTTTCCATTGAAAAAAAAACTTCCCTATCAAACCCGTAGTCAATGGTTATCACAAATCCGCAGTTTAAAGCATTGGAAATATCACTGTACCAATCATTCATCTTGGTATTCAAGGGGCCTCTATATCCATTCAACTGTGTAATTTTGGAGGGCAGAAAATCCACATAGTCATCAATTGCAACCGGAATTAAAATTTCTTCGAAACTACCATGACCGTTTATGCCAACATATATCTCGAAAATTTCCCCATCTCTTATTTCGATCATTTTTACAGGAAAGGAGTCAATCAACTCATTTGATATGAATACTCCGGTTCTATGAAAAGGCTCAACTTGATCAGACTGAACAATGTTTATATGGCTGTCGTCACCAATTTCAATCTGTCGCCTATCCACACATATATATGTAAGGGAGCAATATAAATCTTGATTTAGAATTGAAATAGCTTCTAAAACGTCTTTTGCTAAAGTGCCATCTCCTGCCCCCTGTTCAATAATAAAAAATGGGACAGGTCGGTCCATTGTTTTCCACATTTTTTCAATTTGCAGAGCATAAAGAGAAGCAAATATCGGGTGTATATGCGGGCTGGTGTAGTAATCCCCCGCAATCCCAAAAACGCTCTCATTTCGATAATAACCAACTTCAGAATATAGGGCAATCTCCATAAAGGTCTCAAACGAAATTGGGCCCTCATTCACAATAGTCTGCCCAATTAAACTTCGAGCTGGAGAATTCAATTAATCAGCTCCGGGGTATATAACTCAAAGATTTGCTGCTTTAAATTTTTGAAATATTAGACTTTGATTCCGATGCCGCATTTTTTTTTGCCTGCCCGCTTCTGTCCCAACCTGAACCAGGCATCGAATTTCGAAACTCTTCCTTATGTCCACAAAGCTTACAGCGGCCAATGCTCACTGGTCCATTGGGTTGATCTATGACCCAGTAATGGGTACATTCTTCCGCCAATATTTTCTTGCTCAAAAGTACTCCTTTATAGAGGTATAACAGTAGGTTTAAGGGAGGGACTATGAACGATTAGCTAGCGGAATGAATTCCCTGTCTAGTTCCCCAACGTACTGGAGTCTAGGCCTCAGCAGGATATTATTTTCAAACTGCTCAACTACCTGTGCGGTCCATCCAGGTATACGGCCAACTGCGAATATTGATATAAATAAATCTTCAGGGATCCCTAATAAGTAATACATCGCACCTGAAAAGAAATCCACGTTCTGGCAAATTCCTCTTCGGGAATAAGGCTGCATTACTTCTAGAACTTTCTGTAGTATTGAGTACCATTTTGGCTCACCTTTTCGTTCGCCCAAAGCCTTCAGATCATCCTGCAAATGCAAGGAGCGTGGGTCAACGGCTTTGTAAACTCTGTGCCCAAATCCCATGATTCTACCACCGCCATCCAAAGTGTTCTTAACATATTCTGCGGCGTTCTCTTCGCTCCCAATCTCCAACGACATAGTCATTACCGATTCGGCAGCCCCTCCATGTGATGGCCCTTTAAGGACTGATATACCGGTGGTAATTGCACAATGAAGGTCCGCCTGAGTTGAAGCTGAGACCCTTGCCCCAAAGGAAGAAGCATTCAAACCATGCTCCGCGTGAAGAACGAAATCTTTATCAATAAGCTTTGCATCTTGCGGATCAGGTATCTCTCCGAAGATCATGTACAAAAAATTGGCTGCAATACTAAGATCTGGGTCAGGTTTGATTGGGTCTTTACCCTCTCTTATTCTAGAGTGTGCGGCAACTATTGTCGGCGCCTGTGCTGTTAGTCTTGTACCTTTACGTAACGTGGCTTCTGTAGAATTGTCATTCACCTCCGGGTCAAAGGTGGCCAAAGCAGAAATAGATGTTCTTAATACGTCCATTGGATGAGCATCTTTTATGATGCGAATAATATCTATGATGGGCTCTGGCAGTTCCATACTAGATTTTAGATCAGATACAAAGTTAGACAATTCTCCCATAGTGGGAAGCTCGCCTATCATTACCAAATATATAATTTCTTCAAAACTACAATTTTCTGCTAAATCATCAATTGAAAAACCACGGTAATATAGTTTGCCTGCCTTGCCATCTATATAGCTCGATGTAGTCCTATCTATATAAACTTCGCGCAAACCCCTATACAGAGTTGCATTTTCTTCCGTCATCGATTACCTCCAAGTGGCTAGTCAAGCAAACCTAATATCGCCCTGGATTGATTAGATCCCATCTAGGGGAAACAATATAGCAGCTTTTTGTAGAAAAAAGCCTTGCAATTTTATCAATCGAGTTAAATTTTAGTCAAGTTAATCAAGAAAAAAGGAAAGTGATAAGCAAATTGAGACCAATTGGAATATTAATTTACTTGTAATAGTGGACGGGCGATTTTTGCTGGGCCTGCTCCGCAATCTTCATTTTAGCCTTTCTCATTGGATATTTATTTTTTTCAGTTAAATTATTTGTTAATTTGCGAAAATGCTCTACAATCAACCTGCGTCACTTTTCTTAACAGCCATATAATACCCAATAATGCAAAATAACAATAACCTCACTCCAACCGCAGTACCTGAAGTTGTAGTTCAGAGACTACCCATATATGTGAGAATCCTAAGTCAATTACTGGATTCTAAGGTGGAAGTAATAAGCTCTCATCAGCTGGGGGGGCTTCTACAAATGACACCCGCTCAAATAAGAAAAGACCTTAGCTATTTTGGAAGATTTGGAAAACAGGGACGAGGATACAATATTCAATTTCTTCTAGATGAGCTCAGACAAATATTAGGAATTGATAGAGCCTGGAAGGCATGCCTGGTAGGTTTGGGAAGGCTTGGCAGAGCGATAATAAACTATCCGGGCTTCTCCCCTGAAGGATTTGAGATAGTTGCAGCCTTTGATAATGATATTGGTCAATACAACTCTAGGTTGGGAACTATTTCGGTTCAGTCTATGGAGGAAATCGCCAGAACCGTCAAAGCCAAAGACATATCGATCGGAATAGTAGCTGTACCTTCAAATCAAGCCCAATCCGTGATAGACACTTTGGTTGAAAGCGGAATAAGCGGGATTTTAAATTATGCGCCAATAGCCCCGTTTGCACCAGCCAATGTAGTCATGAGAAATATCGATCCTGTTTTATCTTTGCAGTCTATGACCTTCTATATGAAGAGTGTTCAATAATTAATTGGAGCAAAAACTATTGATTGCTATTGGCTAGAATTCTGACATGGTCCCCGGCAACCTCTAGAAAACCTCCATTAACTGTTATCAGTGATTCTTGTCCATCTTTCCGCACCACAACATCCCCCGAATTAAGAGCTGTAAGCAAAGAAGTATGCCTAGGGAGTATCCCTAACTGGCCTTCCACGCCTGGTGCTATAACTATATCAACGTCGTCAGAAAAAACAGTTTCTTCAGTTGTTACAACTTCTAATTTCACAGTATCACCTTTAAAACTATGAGGTTTCTGCCATTGATGCGCCCTTATCAGCAGCTTCTTCAATTGTTCCTACCATATAGAAAGCCTGTTCAGGCAATTCGTCATGTACACCATCAAGAATTTCCTTGAAACCCTGTACCGTATCTCTTAGAGCAACATATTTACCTGCTTGTCCAGTAAAAACTTCTGCCACTGAGAAAGGCTGTGTCAGAAATCTTTGAATCTTTCTAGCCCTAGACACTATAGCTCGATCTTCATCAGACAGTTCTTCAATTCCCAGTATCGCGATAATATCCTGCAGCTCCTGATATCGTTGAAGAACCTGCCGGACACCAGTCGCCACATCATAGTGTTCCTGCCCAACAATGGCAGGTTCTAAAATGTTAGAGAATGACGTCAATGGGTCCACAGCTGGGTATAATCCTTGGGAAGCAAGTGCTCTTTCTAGAGTCATCACTGCATCCAAATGGCCAAAAGTTGTGACGATGCCCGGGTCAGTGTAATCATCGGCTGGAACATAAACAGCTTGCACTGATGTAATAGAACCATTCTTTGAGGAAGTAATCCGTTCTTGAAGGTCACCCATCTCTGTTCCTAATGTAGGCTGGTATCCGACGGCAGAAGGCATTCTTCCTAAAAGTGCCGACACTTCCATCCCAGCGAGGATATACCGGTAGATGTTGTCTACGAAAAGAAGAACATCTTGTCCTCTTTCCTCCTTGAAATATTCTGCCATCGTCAATCCGGTCTGTGCTACCCGGGCCCGAATTCCGGGGGGTTCGTTCATTTGTCCGAATACCAGCACTGTCTGAGGTAAGACTCCTGCTTCCTTCATCTCATTCCAAAGATCATTTCCTTCCCTCGACCGTTCGCCAACTCCAGCAAAAACTGACACCCCTTGATGCTCCGTTGCAATGTTGTTTATAAGCTCCTGAATAACAACAGTCTTCCCTACTCCAGCCCCGCCAAATGCTCCAATCTTCCCTCCCTTGGTAAAGGGAGTCATCAAGTCCAATACTTTTATACCAGTCTCTAATACTTCGACTTCAGTAGCTTGGTCTTCAAAGGAAGGAGCTGGCCTGTGGATCGGCCATTTTTCTGATCCTTCGATTTCTCCCAAACCATCCAGGGTATCTCCAAGAGTATTGAATAGTCGGCCAAGAGTCGCGTCTCCCACCGGTACGGTAATTGCTTCACCGGTATCAACTGCGTCAGTACCTCTAATTAAACCTTCGGTCGGACCCAAGGCCAAGCACCTTACCCAGTTGTTACCGATATGTTGTTCCACCTCGAGAACAAGTTGTTCATCCCTTATGGTGGTCTCCAAGGCGTTATACACCAGCGGCATACCATCCGGTGGAAATTCCACATCCACCACTGTCCCAATTACCTGTACTATCTTTCCCGTTGCCATTCTATACTCCTGAGCCTAAATAGCATTAAATTTTTTTGCTTTCAAGTGCGGCTACTCCTCCAACAATATCGAGGAGTTCTGTTGTAATTGTCTCTTGTCTTAGTTTATTCATTAGCAAGGTCAGATCTCCAACCATTTCGTTGGCATTATCAGTGGCCTGATTCATAGCTACCATCCTTGCTGACTGCTCGCTTGCATTCCCTTCGAGTACAGCATGATGTACCAAAGTTTCAACATACCTTGGAAGCAATCTTCCGAGAACTTCAGCCGCATTTGGTTCAAATATATATCCAACAGAATTGACTGCGACTTCACTAGGTATCACAGGAAGTAATGGTTCTATGACAGGTCTCTGAAGTGTTGTGTTTACGAAATGGCCATAACTTATATGGAACGAATCCACCATTTCCTTTGAAAACGATTCCGTTATAGACCTTGCAATCGCAAGTGTGTCACCAGGGCTGGGTCTGTCACCAATGCCGGTATATTCAGCGATTATTTCAAGGTCATTTCGTCTTGCAAAATCAAGACTTTTCTTTCCTACAGCTACTACTTTAACAGGGGTGCTTTGTAATTTGATAAAACCATTAACAGATCTCAATATGTTAGCGTTTAGTCCCCCAGTAAGACCTCTGTCTGGGGCAATTATGGCAATCCCTGCATTTTTTATTGGGCGGCTTTCCAGCAAGGGTTGGTGGGATTCATCTTCATCCATCTGGGAAACCACATTGGAGACTATAGCAGCCATATTTTCCGCGTACGATCTACCTTGAGTGGCAGCGTCTTGGCTTCTTCTCAATTTCGAAGCAGCGATCATAGCCATTGCTTTAGTAATTTTCGCCGTATTTTCGACGCTTCTGATACGCCTAGCTATTTGTCTAACACTAGCCATTTAGTTAGCCAACCCACTTTTCTTGAATTCTTCTATGGCAGAATTCAGCGACGTTCGAGAATCATCACTCAGATCAGCCTCATCTGCTATAGCTTTCAAAAGATCTGCATGGCTGGAACTCATATATACATGGAGTGCTTCTTCCCAAGTGGTTATGTCAGCTACTTCCACGTCATCCATATGCCCTTCGTTTAGAGCATACAAAATAACGACTTGCTGTTCAACCGGCAAAGGAACGTTTTGACCTTGCTTCAATACCTCAACACTTCTCTGTCCTCTTTCCAGTTGCCTGCGAGTCGACACGTCAAGATCGTCGGTCCCAAATTGAGCAAAAGTTACAAGCTCCCTGTATTGTGCTAGCTCAAGTCTCAGCTGACCCGCCACTGCTCTCATTGCCTTAGTTTGGGCTGCACTACCTACACGGGACACTGAAACTCCAACGTTGACAGCTGGCCGAATCCCAGAGTTAAACAACTCCGGCTCCAAGTATATTTGTCCATCTGTAATGGATATGACATTAGTGGGGACATAGGCTGAAACGTCTCCAGCCTGGGTTTCAATTACTGGTAAGGCCGTTATCGATCCACCACCATGGGCGTCATCCATCTTTGCAGCCCTTTCTAACAATCTACTATGAAGATAAAAAACATCCCCAGGATACGCTTCTCGACCAGGTGGCCGCCTCAGCAGTAACGACATCTGCCTATAGGCCCAAGCGTGTTTGGACAAGTCGTCATAGACTATCAGGACATCCTTACCTTGAGCCATGAAATATTCAGCCATGGCGCATCCTGTATAGGGGGCTAAATATTGAGCCGGAGCTGGATCAGATGCGTTAGCTGCGACAACAATTGTGTGTTCCATTGCGCCCTGTTGTTCCAGGATTCCGACTATCTGAGCGACCTTACCCACCTTCTGGCCAACGGCAACATAGACGCAAATCATGTCTCCACCCTTCTGGTTGATAATTGCGTCGATACATATAGCTGTTTTACCTGTTGTACGGTCTCCAATAATCAACTCTCGTTGCCCACGTCCAATAGGTATCATTGCATCCACAGCCTTGATGCCTGTCTGCACAGGGGTGTCAACAGACTTCCTTATCGCTACGTTAGGGGCCACAATTTCCACTTCTCTAGTCTCATCAGTGTCAACCGGACCTTTTCCATCGATTGCGTTACCAATCCCATCAACCACCCTCCCTAAAAGTCCTTCCCCAACGGGAACCTGCATTACTCTTCCAGTTCCCCTAACCTCGGTACCTTCGCTGATCGCTGATGGATCACCTAGAATCACGATACCAACACTGTCTTCCTCCAAGTTCAGAGCCATTCCGGCCACTCCTCCCTCGAATTCCACCAACTCGTTGTAGGCAACACCGGACAAACCATGTACCCGGGCAATACCATCTCCTACTTCTATCACCGTGCCTACGTCAACCATACCGAGATCGGTACCGAATCCCTCTATTTGTTTCTTTATTACCGATGCTATGTCCTGTCCTCTGACAGCCATATCACCCTCCGTTTTATGGGATTAACCCGCTTATTTTGTTTTTTGAACGTATTAACCTAAATTCAGGCGCCCCTAATGAGCTCTCTCCGCATATCTTCCAATTGAGTCTTAACACTGCCGTCTAGCAATCTATCTCCTACTCTAGCTAGGTAGCCGCCAAGTATGGACTCATCAACATAAGTTGTGACCGACAGTTCCTTCCCTACCATCTGGGCCAGTTTATCCACTATGTCTTTTTCTTCCCCTTCAGTGAGTTTAACTGCAGATATAATCTCTGCTCGTTCTATTCCTTTTTCTGAATCTACCAATTCCTGAAAAGCATCTGCAATACCGGAAAGGGAAGCTACAGAGTTCCGAGTAGCCAGCAAAGAAATCAAATTCAATGGCAAGTCTGATATGGACTCAGAAAAGGCTTCTCTAATTACCTCTATTTTCTTTGCATTTTCGATTTTTGGGGAGTCTATAAACGCGATGAAATCGGGATTTCTGGAGGAATTTGCCAGTACTTCTAGATCCGCAAGCCATTGATCTTGATCGCCGTTCTCTTCGGCAATCAAAAATAACGCTTGAGCATATCTTCTTGCTGACAAAGTCATACCTAGTTATTCCTTGACCCTTCTTCGTTCAAAACACCTTCTATGAGAGCACGGTGTCCTTCTTCATCGAGTGAAGTTTTCACGACCTTTTCTGCAGCTGTAATAGCCAACCCTGCAAACTCTTTACGAAGCTCCTCTATTGCGGCATCTCTCTCTCTCTGGATGTTGGATTCCGCCCTAGATCTCTCTGACTCTAGCTCTTCTTTTATTTTAGCCATCTCCTCTTCCCTAAACCTGTCGGCAGTCTCTCTTGCTTGAGTAACCAATTTTTGCCCTTCAGATCTGGCTTCCTGAAGTTGCTCTTGAATAGCTTCCTCTGATTTGGCTGCCTCTTCCTTTGCCTTTTCCGCAGCTTCCAATCCAGCTGTGATTTTTTCTGCCCTTTGATCCAACATAGCCACCAAAGGTTTATATAAAACCTTTGACAATATGACGAACAATATTACAAAACTGATAATTTGTGTTATCAGCCCTGGCAGATTTATTCCAAGATCTCCCATACCGAACTCCTATTTATGAAGTACTCGTCGGCACCCATATTCCAATGGCCATCAAGGTGCTAAATGAGACCTAACCTTTAGACAAATTTAATTATGATAGCAACAACTAGAGCATAAATAGCAATAGCTTCCGTGAACGCAATAGCCAAAATCATGTTCTGTTGTATCTGAGCACCGGCTTCAGGATTACGGCCCAAAGCTTCCATGGCCTTTGAGGCAAGCATACCAATACCGATCCCGGGACCGATAGCTCCAAGTCCGATCGCGAGACCGGCGCCTATGTTCATTGCTGCCTTTGCTATATCTCCTTCCATTTCAAACTCCTTAAATTTTGATTACGTTTTTATTTTCACCGAAACAGTTTCAATTAATGTTTCAGTGATGATCTCCATCATCGTGACTTATGCTTGCCATGGATGCAAAAACTAGAGTAAGCATTGCAAACACAAAGGCTTGTATTAATCCAACGAACAATTCCAAGCCTAAGAATGGAATTATTCCTACTAATGGCAACAAGAATGCCATAGCCATGAGAAGAACCTCACCAGCAAATATATTGCCGAATAACCTAAAAGTGAAACTGATTACTCTCCCTAATTCACTTATGAGTTCCAGAATACCTACAAAGAATCCAATTGGCCCCGATTTAAAGCTTATAAACTTTCCCGCATGACCAAAAAATCCCAGGATACTAAATCCCCAAAAATGGACCATTACCATTGCAATAAGGGCAATCGCTAAAGACATATTTAGATCCGTATTGGCGCTCCTCAAAAAAGGAACTAAATGACCTGCTCTTTTTCCCTCACCCACATTGCCATCTTTTTCTTCATATTGAGAAAATGTAAGTTCCTCTTCCAGAGATCCTGGTGACAAGGCCGCTAAAGGTATAGATTTATAATCTCGAAACACGTGTAACTTGACCGGGCCCAAATGCGCTGTTTCCTTGAGATAGGCCAACTGTTCATCGAGATCGGCCAACTTATCATCCGCTTCTTCTTTTGGCATGCCTCCAGTGTTAGCAGCTGCCATAATACCGGCCTTACTATCTTCAATCTCGGCCTTACTATCTTCAATCGCTTGTTTTTGCGTTACCTCCCCGTTTCTAACAGCCTCAGCAATCTTGGACTTAATATCTTCAATATTAGCGTCCCTGTGGGAGTCAGGAAGAGCTGGATCATGGAAATAGTGAGAATCATGGTGATGTGCAATTTCTTCAGGTCCTGCGATGCGACCCACAGTACCAAACCCAGGTAAAATCCCCATCCAGTTTGCTGCAACTATAAAAATGAAAATCGTGAAAACTAACGGGAAAAATCTTCTAGCCTTCTCTTTGCCAGCTATCTGTTCACACAGTGCAAGGAAAAATTCTATTATTAATTCAAATAGGGCTTGTAGTCTACCAGGCACGTCTTTCAGATTTTTTCTTATTACCAAAGAGATAACTATGAGCACTAACATGGCTAACCAAGTAGTAATCATCGTGTTCATCAAGTCCCATTTGCCAATTGGGGTATTAAAACCGTCAGTTACTTTTTCTGCAGGAAGTTGAATTGCGGGCAAGGAAGATGCAAAAAAACCGAACCCTAAGGTATTACCTAGGGCTCCACCCAATATGCTTACCGCGAGCACGGCCACGCATATTATCAATATAGCTAATGATCTGGGGTTACCCAGTATCTTTGACACTACTTTTGAAACTCCTAATCAATCGGATTCTGACACATATCTAAGAACTGCCATCAGCATTCTTATCATACCGGCCAGAGCCACCACAAGACCTATGGCAATTCCAGCGAGGGTGAGTATTGGGCTAAGTCCAAGCCGATTATCAGCCCATAGACCCGCCCATGCACCTACACCTATGCAAATACCAACGTACCATCCGACCCCAACCAAGCGAACAATAGCCCCATATTTTTTGGTATTCATAAGGCCTCACATGAACGGTTGTTAACTTTATCACAATGTATTTCTTTGGGTCAAAAGTTCATTGTTTCAGGTTCTCAACCCTCTTTGCCTATATCTTCTAAATCTAGTGAATCGATAAAATCAGTGAAGGCCGAGAGGCTCTCTAATTCTTCTTCATTCACCTGATTTTTCTCAGGTTCTTCCGGGTTGGAACTTTCAGGTTTCACATCAAGAGATACTCCGGCTTTTTCTACCACTTCGTCTTCTGCATATATTGGAGCCTTAGAGCGAACAGCCAATGCGAGAGCATCACTTGGTCTTGCATCTATTTCAATTAAGGTACCGTTGGTATCAATTACAATCTTAGCGAAAAAAGTATCATCCTTAAGTTCTGACACAACGATACTGTGTATAGTTCCACCTAAATCTCCTATTACAGACCCAAGTAAATCATGTGTCATTGGCCTTTGAACTTCCACCTCCATTAGTTTGAACCTGATAGCTTCAACTTCGAATTGGCCAATAAATATAGGAAGGTACAAATCCGAGTCTTTGACTTTTAGCACAACCGCCCTTTGCTGGGTTTCTTGTCTCACACGAATACTTTCAATTTCGAGTTCCAGCAACTTGATTGGCCTCCTGGGTATCGCGGTTTTATAGGGAAGAATCAAATCTTAAATACCGAAACCAAGCATGTCAACGAATAATTTAAATTTTCAAATTGACGGAACTAATACTCGTTACGCTTTCTTATGAGATCGAGTCCTTTTTTCCAAATCCGATCTTGCTATGATAAGCCTTCGACTACACCCGTGGCACACGATTCCTATATCCGCCCCTATCCTGTCTACTCTCCACGCGACTTCTCCACACGGATGCTTTTTCTTCAAGATTATGATGTCCCCAAGGGAGTAATCTGTCACCATGTCGTTTCCTGCGACCTTGCTTATTAAATAAAACTACGACCTAAATCCGCTAGGATATTATTAATATTTTCCCTAAGATTCGAAGATGCATTTGCAGCAGCTGGTCCGAAATTATTTGGATCAGACGAGGCATAGATAATTCCCCTTGAAGAACTTACAAGTAATCCATGGTTTTCCCTACCAAGCCCAGCCCTAACTGACGCTTCTAGGTCTCCGGACTGGGAGCCAATTCCGGGGACCAGTATGGGTAATTCTCCGACTATGTCCCTTACAATTTTCAATTCTTCAGGATACGTCGCTCCAACTATCAACCCTAAATTGCCTTCATTGTTCCAAGAAACACAATATTCAGCAATGATCTGAAAAATCTTCCTGTCTGAGGTTCCCTTTACTATAAGATCTTGTAACTGATAACCATCAGGATTTGAAGATTTACACCATACAAAAACGCCGCGGTCCGTGTATTTAAGAAATGGTTCAATAGAATCCAATCCGGAAAAAGCATTGACAGTAACCGCATCGAAATCCCAAATCTCAAACATAGCATAGGCATATTTGGAACTTGTAGGTGCTATATCACCCCTTTTTGCGTCCCCAATTATTAGAACGTCGGGATAATTGGATTTGATATGATCAATCACTTTTTCGAGGGACTTGAGTCCCTCTAAGCCAAATGCTTCAAAAAAGCCCATATTAGGCTTATATGCCGCAGTAAAAACCTCAGTGTAATCAATAATTAGCTTACAAAACTCAAAAACATCCGATACCGGCATCTTGTCAGGATCTGGGTCCAGTCCTATGGTAACGAGTGATTTTTTCAAAACTGAAATCTCTTGGAGTGAATCACCGAATTTTGTCATGTTGTCTTATAAATAGGCCGTTGCCAAGTTGTTTAAGGTCTTTTTTTTACCAGAAATTTCCGCCTCAACGTAAGTATTTTTTCCTCTCTTTGGTTTTTGCCTCGGCTCTCAATATAAACGATGCCTCTGTCACTTCTACTCTGGGATGCAGTCACTTCCAGGACCTCACTTTCAGCATAGATAGTATCCCCATGAAATGTAGGTCCATCATGTGTAACGGATTCGTAAAGTAAATTAGCGATAGCTTTCCCTGAAGTTTGTCGAACACTCATACCTACCACCAAGCTCATCACCAGCAATCCATTTACAAGAGTTTTACCATGTTGGTGTTCTGACATGTAATTCTCATCTGTGTGGAGAGGATTATCATTCATCGTCAATAAAGAAAACAGATGATTATCCATTTCCGTAATGGTTTTACCTGGCCAGTGTTTAAAAATTTGCCCTGGGGAAAATTCCTCAAACCAACCTCCAAAACTGTCCCTAGAATCAACAATGATTTTTTTCGAAGTCATTTTAATCCTTATTTATTAATCAATCCGAATATTTTTCTAGCAGCCGTCTAGCAATTACTAGCTTCATAATCTCATTTGTTCCTTCGCCAATGATCATGAGAGGTGCATCTCTATAATATCGTTCTACTGGCAAGTCTTTTGTATAACCGACCCCACCATGAACACGCATGGCATCCATAGCAACCTCACCACAAATCTCACTGGCAAACAATTTCGCCATTGCAGCCTCAAGATCATTCCTTTCGCCTGAATCTTTCTTTCTTGCTGCGTCGTAAACCATTAATCTAGCTGCATGCACTTTTGCAGCCATTTCAGCTAACTTTAGCTGGATCGCTTGGTGCTCTGATATCAGTTTTCCAAAAGCCACGCGTTTTTTGGAATATGCCACCGAGGCCTCTAAGGCGGCTTGTGCAACACCAACAGCCCTCGCAGCAACATTTATCCTGCCAGTCTCCAGGCCATTCATTACTTGGCCAAATCCGCTCCCTTCTTCTCCCCCAATAAGATTGGCGGCAGGCACTCTGCAGTCATCAAAGATCAACTCACAGGTATCCAAACCTCTATAGCCCAATTTATCCAGGTGCTGACCTACTTTAAATCCTTCAGTTGGTTTTTCAAAAATGAAACAGCTTATTCCTCTGTGTCTTGGATTTGAATTGGGATCCGTTTTGGCCATTAGCGCGAAGGCATTCCCGTTATCCCCGTTACTAATGAACATCTTCCGCCCGTTTATCACATATTCTTCACCATCTTTGACAGCTGTAGTGGATATGTTTTGGGCATCACTGCCAGCTTCAGGCTCTGTTAAGGCCAATCCTCCCCGAATTTCTCCTGTCGCCATTTTAGGCAAAACACGTTGCTTTTGCTCTTCGGTGCCATAAACGGAGATTATGTAGCTAAGAATATGATGGGTACCAATTATTCCTGACACACTCATCCAGCCTTTACTTAGTTCTTCGAATATCATTGCGAACGTCGTAAAATCTAGACCCATCCCACCGTATTCAGTCGGGATATTAATGCCAAACAAGCCCAATTCACACATTGTGGGAATTAATTCGTGAGGATATATGTCCTCATTATCATAGGTGCTGGCTATTGGTTCCACATCTCTCTTCACAAAATCCCTGACTAAGGAAACAATCTGTTTGCGAGCCTCTTCAGAAGTTTGTGTCACCAATTTGCTAACTCCTAACCCCAGTTAATTCGAGTCTCTGAATTGTCTATTGCCAACGTTTTTAGCAGAAACCCCCAACACATTCAAGAAACCTTCTGCATCCTTGTGATCATATCCCCCTGTAGCTTCCATAGAACCGTCATCTGTATACAACGAAAAGGGCATTTTTTCTATCGAGTCATCGACAGAATCAAAAAAGATATTGCCTTTGTACAGTTTCATTTGAATAGTGCCTGTAACCATGGAGGCCAGGGGAGAAAGGGCGGCCAAGGCTGACGAGGTTGCAGAATCCAACCAGTAACCTTGGTATATTTGAGTACTAATTAAATTAGATAAATTTGTGTAAAACTCCCTAGCTCTTCTATCTAAAACGAATTGCAAAAGATATTCCCAACTTTTACCAAGTAATTCCATCCCGGGAGATTCATATATACCCCTCGATTTAATCCCCACAAATCTATTTTCTATCACATGAGTTCCTATGCCCACTCCGTTTCTACCAGCGATGGAATTAGATTTTTGAAACACTTCTATCAAATCCAACTCTGATCCATTCAAGGCGATTGGAACCCCTTCATTCCAATCAATGGTCACGTATTCTGGTTTATCCGGAGCATCCCAAGGCCAAACTCCCATACCAGGTTCCACAAAATCAGGACTAATTGAAACATCTTCGAGGTCACCGGCCTCATGAGTCAAACCTAAGAAATTCGCATCGGTAGAATAGCGGGATTCTCGAGCAGGCCTTATCGGCAAATTATTCAACTCACAGTAATCGATCATTTGTTGTCGTCCCGGAAATTTATCAAGGAACTCTTGATCTCTCCACGGGGCATATACATCCATTCCTGGCTGTAGAATGTTACTGGTGAGTTGGAACCTAACTTGGTCGTTTCCCCGGCCGGTGGCTCCATGAAAAAGAACATTTATATCATTGTCTTGGAGCCTTTTTAGAATAGCTTTAACAGTGATGGGGCGAGCAATTCCAGTAGTATTCCAATATCCCCCTTCATACTTAGCCTGTGCCTGCAATACTTTTAGGCCTGCGTCAGCAAGCATTTCTTTCCCAGGCACTATGGTCGCCTCAGAAGCCCCACAAGCCATCATTCGGTCTGCGACATCCTGTAAATTTTCCTCATCAGGTTGGCCTAGATCTACCGTGAAACAGTGAACGTTAACACCATTTTGATGCAGCCAGTGTGTGACAGTACAACTATCTAGGCCGCCCGAAACAGCTCCCCCAAAAATTGAGGATCCCCTATCATATATATCCTTCCAATTCACCTCAGGCTCGTCTATTTTGAAGCATTCGCTAGCCCCGTTTCCAACCTGGATAAGGCTTCGTCTATTTCTTCTTCAGTTATTGTCAAAACAGGCATAAGTCGAATCGCATTTGGCCTCATTGGGTTCATTAAAAGGCCAGCCTCATTGCTTGAGGCAATAACATTTGGAGTAATATCAGAGTCAAATTCAACAGCCCAAATCAAACCCATCCCTCTAACATCTGTTATGAATTCATTGTCGGATTGTATCTTCCTGAGTCCTTCCCCGAGATATTCGCCCATTTTTGCCGCGTTTTCAGGTATCTCATTATCAATAATAAATTTGGTTGAAGCATGCGCTGCGGCACAAGTCAAAGGATTTCCTCCAAAGGTAGAACCATGATCACCTGGGTCAAAAGCGCACGCAGAATCTTTGGCTAAAAATGCTCCTATCGGAACACCACCACCTAAGCCTTTTGCGAGAGTGATGATGTCAGGTTCAACTCCGAAGCTTTGGTATCCGAACAAGGTACCCAACCTTCCCAAACCAGTTTGTACTTCATCAAAAATCAGCAACATTCCGTTTTGGTCACACCAGTCCCGTACCCCTTTTAAATATTCGACGGAAGGAATGTTTACTCCCCCCTCCCCTTGAACAGGTTCAATCATCACCGCAACAGTATTGTCGGTTGTAGCCTCTTTGACCGCGTTTAGATCATCGTATGGAACATGTGAAAACCCGGTGGGAATAGGCTGGAAAAGCTCTTGATAATGCGGCTGGCCGGTGGCTGAAACATTCATCATGGTACGACCATGAAATGAATTTAGGGCCGTTATTATGTGGTAAGCCCCTTCTTTATGTTTTTTTCCATATTTTTTTGCTAATTTGATTGCCCCTTCGTTAGCTTCTGCTCCACTATTGCAGATAAAAATTTTGTCTAGGCAACTATTCTCAACCAAAATTTCAGCTAACTTTAACTGAGGGATAGTATAAAACTGATTCGAAGTCTGGACTAAGGTTTTTGCCTGTTCGGCTATTGCCTCAGCAATAACTGGATTTGAGTGTCCTGCGTTATTGACAGCCCAACCAGAGGTGAAATCCAAGTACTCTTTCCCCTCGACATCCCATACTCTCGCACCTTGTCCCCTCTCAAGTACCATAGGCTGGCGCCTAACAAGAAACATGTAGTATTTGCTTTCGAGTTCTTTCCACTCCGCAGTACTAGTCATATCAATCTCCTTTTATTACATCTTCCAAGTTTTCGAACAAAGCTTCAATCGTATCTAACTCGGCTTTAAGATTCCTAATAGAATTTCTTATTTGATCCAACTTACTATTCTCGACATCCTCTAGCTTCACTGGTGCCGGTGTATCTTTCTTTTTAACATTTCCTTGCGTCGCTGCAATAGTGTTTTTCACACCAGTAATTTGATACAAGGCATCATTTAGCGAATCTCCCATGACGACCCTGTCTGCCGTAGACAAAATCACTTTTTTAAGTTCTGGAAAGCTCACCCCTTCTGCCTGTATATATATAGGCTCAGCATAAAGGATGCTATCTCCTATTGGAATAACTAGCAGGTTCCCTCTTATACATGTCGATCCTTCTGTACATCTAAGCGTAAACCAAGCAGAAATATCTTGATCATTATCTATTCTAGCTTCCACCTGTTCGGGTCCATCCACTTGGCGATCCTTAGGAAAGTTGAAGGCTATTAATTTGCCATATTCAGAACCATCACTTCTTGCGGCCAACCAACCGACCATATTAGGCCTTCCGTCAGGGGTGTATGGAATCAACTGAACGAATTCTTCTTTTGTCTCCCCAGGAAGCCGCATAATCACGTAGTATGGCTCAAGTGGCTGTAATCCTTCCTGCTGTCCAAATTTCTCTCGAGGAAAAGCCCACAAGTCTTCATTTCCATAAAAATGTTGTGGTTTTTCCATGTGGTATTTGATATATTTCTCGGCTTGGATGGCAAAGAGTCCTTGTGGATACCTTACATGCGAAATTAATTCGGACGGCATCAAATCCCGATCTGAAAATAATGTTGGGAACATTTTTTGATAAGTAAGGACAACAGGATCAGTGGTGTCCCAAATATAAAACCCTACATCCCCTGTATAGGCATTCATGACTACTTTAATGCTGTTCCTTATGTAATTGTAGTGACCCAAGCTAGTCTCGTCTTCGTCTGTAGGCTGTGAGTACGGAAATTTATCGGATGTCGTATAGGCATCTTGGATCCAGTACAGGTGATCATTTGTTGCCACTATGTAGGGATCTTTATCCAGCTTCAGGAAGGGAGCCAGGGTTGAGATTCTTTCCTCAATTGACCGTCTGTATTGAATCTTGCTATTTTCATTTAATTGACTACTAATCAGGATGTTTATATCTCTCATTTGCCAGGCATAAAGTAACTTCCTGAAATAGGACCCGACCGATACCCCTCCAGACCCCTCGTAATTTCCTACGATTAAGTCTCCTTCTCCTGTCTGATAATCCAATTCTTGTGTGTTCGTATCAACTATCACGTAGTCTTTTGTGTTTTCACCGTAATAAATTCTAGGATTCTTGACAATAATATCCACGGAAGCACCTTGTTCCGGAGATGAAACAGGGATTTCACCGTTAGCTGGGATATTTTTTGCGAAAAAAATGGGCCTGCCTTCTGGGGTAAATTCTGTGGCTGGGCTCATGGCTATACCTATTCCATGGGTGTAAAACAGTTTTTGGTTAATCCAGGTTTGTGCTTCTTCTTTGAGCTTTTCTGGTGCAACTTCTCTTGCAGCTAACAACACCTGCCTGTATTCACCATCTACGGTGTATCTATCGACATCAGCGTCTTTAAAATCGTAATAGGGTCGGATTAATTGAATTTGTTTGTACACATTCGTTAAAGGCTTGTAATCCCAAAGTCGAATGTTTTCGACGGTTGGAATATTTTCTTCCATTAACTCTGCAGTAATTTCTCCTTCTGCCTCATAGAAAACCTCTTCTATCTTTTCCAAACCAAACCCAAGTTTAGTGAATTCTATGTTGCGTTCAATATATTTTGTCTCCTTAACAAACTCGTCAGGATCAACTGAAAATTGCTGAACGACAGAAGGCCAGACTGTACCAAGCCCAATTATCAAGATCACCCAAATCCCGACAGGAGCCAAGGATAATTTCAGTTTACCCAGAAAAGATCCTACAAGCATAACTATAGAAACAAGTAAACCGGATATAGCTAACACCAAATAAGCGGGTAGTCGTGCGTACACATCTGCGTATGCGGCCCCGTAAATAATTCCATGTTCAGATCTAACCAGTTCCAACCTATCAATCCAATATCCGGCAGAAAGGATCAAAATAGCTAGTGAGCCTAAAACAAGTAGGTGGTTACGAAGTGGGGTGGTTAAGGTGAACGCGGTACCTCGGAGGGTAAAATTCAAAAAAGCCAATGCGATTGTTGCCACAATAGTGGCTCCAACACAGGCAAGAAGCCAACCTTGGAGAAAAGTATAAATGGGTAATTCAAAAACATAAAAAGAAAGATCAATACCGTGTAAAGGATCTTTAACCCCGAATCCGGCCGCGTTACTAAATCTTAGGAAGAGTTCCCATTTGGAGGCCATCACGGAGCCGAGTATTACTGCTAAAACAAGGGATATCAACACGCATATTATCACCAGCAGTTTCTTGATGATCCCTATCAAATTATCGGGAAGAGGAGTGTTTAAGGGCCCAGCTGTTTTTCTATTCACATAGAAAAGGTTTGCCAAAACTAATGCTAAGACAAAAGCAAATCCTATGGAAAATAATATGACTTTGGTCAGAATAATCGTGATAAAAACATCTTCAAAGCCCATCTTTGAGTACCAAAGGTAATCAGTGAAAATTCCTCTAGCAAGCCATAACAGAAAAAATATAGGGACAAAAATCAATCCCAATACTATCCATTTTATCTTGCCGTTAAGTTTGTCTTTAATTGAAGACGGATCGAAATCAAATGAGGGAAAAGGGGCACTTGCCATGTTATAACCTTTATTAGCCTATACGGGTACCTAAATTATGACCGGTAATTACATCTTTTAAAGCTCCTGGTGCGCGACCATCAACGATTTGCGATATTGCTCCACCCGAAAGGGCCTCGATACAGGCTTCCATTTTAGGAATCATTCCACCATCAATCACATGAGATGAAACCAAAGAATCAGCCTGACGTTTTGTCATACGCGAAATCAACCGCTTTGAAGAGTCTAAAACTCCTTCCACGTCGGTAAGGAAAACCATCCGGTCTGCATTAATAGCAGAAGACACATACCCGGCTACAGTATCAGCATTGATATTAAGTAATTTATTGTGGTCATCTGAGTCTGAATGAATCCCCACTGGGGCTATCACCGGAATATAACCAGCTTCTAATATTGTCTTTATCGGAGCCGTATCTACTGACTTAATCTTACCGACATATCCCAATTGAGGATCAGCAATTTCTGCGTTTACCATATTACCATCCGCGCCAGAAATACCAATCGCTCTCCCGCCCAATGAGTTTATGGAAGCGACAAGAGATTTATTTATAACTCCAGTAAGAACTCCTACGACAATATCTAAACTTTGTAAATCGGTGACCCTCAATCCATTAACAAATTTCGGTCGAACACCTTGCTTTTCCATCCACTCCGATATTGTCTTACCACCCCCATGTATTACAACAAAATTTTCCCCTTTTTTTTGTAGTTCCACTAAATCCATCAGGGTAGTATCATGATTACCCAAAGTGCTTCCACCAATCTTGATAACAGTCAGTGATTGTTGATTCGCTGGGATATCACCAGCTCCCGGTTGTTGATCTCCGCTCTCATCATTGCTTTTTATACTCGTTGGTATTTCTGAACGATCATCGGATTGGAAGTGGTTTATTTCGCTAAACATTTGCTCACCATTAGGTGCTGTATGCAGAATTAAAGATCACATATTCTTCAGTGAGATCGCATCCCCAAGCAGTAGCAGACGAATTTCCAATATTGAGATTTATCCTAAAATCCACTTGTTCAGAATTCATGGCGCTTACCACTGCATCTTTCAGGTAGGGTATTGCGATGCCTTTATGTACGATATGGATATCACTTATGAAAATATCTATTTTTTGTTCCTCGAGCTGGATAGAGCTTTTACCCAGAGCCATTACTAATCGTCCCCAGTTAGGATCTTTCCCGTGTACCATGGCCTTCACCAAAAGGGAAGATGCAATTTCTCTAGCTGATTTACGCGCCTCTTCAGTTGAATGGGCCCCTTCAACAATGACTTCTATGAGCGTTTGAGCTCCTTCCCCATCTCTTGCCAACTCTTTGGCAAGCTCAGTACAAACATACCTAAGAGCTTCAACAAAAGTATCAGCACCTGCCGATTTTTCTTCAATCTGCTCAGTTCCTGAAGCGCCGTTCGCCAAAATAATAACGGAATCGTTAGTGCTCTGGTCGCTATCAACATCGGTCATATTAAAGGAGACTGCTACTGATTCGGATAGGACACTCTGTAAAAACTTTTGATCAACGTCAGCATCTGTAGTAATGAAACATAGCATTGTTGCCATATTTGGATGAATCATCCCAACCCCTTTCGCCGCACCTCCCACTGTGACAGTCTTACCATCATGCATAAATGAAACCGCTCGCTCTTTATGCTTGGAATCTGTGGTCATTATAGAATTCGCAAACTCAGTGCCACCATCATCTGAAAGTGTTATATTGCCGATATTTTGACGGATCAATGCCATCGGAAGTTCCACTCCGATCATCCCGGTACTTGCCACATAAATATCATCGCCCGACACACCAACATGACTAGCAGCCAAGGAAGCCAGTTCTTCCGCGTCGGTCAACCCTTGGGAGCCTACGCTGCAATTGGCGCAGCCGCTATTGGCCACAATTCCTCTTGAAATACCAGCCTTTTTTCTTTTACGACTGGCTGTGACTGAAGGGGATTCTATGCTGTTAGTGGTAAATGTCGCCGCTGAGTTGGCTGGTCGGTCCGATAAAATTATTCCCAAATCAGGCACACCCGTTTCGGTTTTCAAACCTGCGTGTGTGGATCCAGCTGTAAAGCCGGAAGCGGAGGCGACCCCACCTCCATTTATTATTTCTATCAAGCTGAGTTCTCCTTTTTCCATCAACAGCCTACCAGTTAGAAAAGCAGACAAAAAATGGCGGAATATCTCCGCCATTCAAAAGCCACGAAATTATAACATATAGGTATAGGCTAGGTACGAAAACCCGGTATGTCCTATGCTACAATCCAGTCGACAGGGACATCATTCAAAGGGCTGTTCCTAAACTTAGTACGACAAACCATTTGAACATCATTTAAACACTTTTAGCTTAGTGAGGACGCAAATTAATGGCAACCACACACTCAACTCAAAAATTCGCCTCAATTGGCAGTCGGCCGGTCAGACACGACGGCTTTGACAAAGTGACAGGAATAGCTCTCTACGGGGCCGATATCGATCTGCCTGGGCTTATCCATGGCAAAATACTACGAAGCCCCCATGCTCACGCCAAGATATTGTCGATAGACACCTCAGAAGCGGAAAAGTTGGCAGATGTCCATGCTGTAATCACAAACCATGACTTCCCTACCCAAGAAGACAAGGCTGTCTCAAAGATCCCCGGCCCTGCTATAAACCTACAACAGCAAACCAGTAATATATTAGCCTCAAACAAGGTCTTATATAAGGGACACGCTGTAGCTGCTGTGGCAGCGAACAGCGCTCACGCTGCGGAAGAGGCCCTTGCCCTCATCAAAGTAGAATATGAGGAATTATCCCATGTCTCTACAGTGGAGGAAGCCATATCAGACGGTGCTCCTTTATTACACGATCAATACAAAAACAACATTGCTAGCCACGGCGTTTTAGAAATTGGAGATGTCGATAAGGGCTTCGATCAAGCTGACCTTGTGCTTGAGAGGGAATTCAGAACCTCAACTGTGCACCAAGGCTATATAGAACCCCATTCAGCAACTGGGTGGTGGACTGCAAACAATAAAATAACTATCTGGGGCAGCTCTCAAGGACATTTCCAAATTAGGGACAGAACATCTTTGGTTCTAGGGGTACCGGTATCTGCAATTAAAGTGATCCCCATGGAAATTGGGGGAGGATTCGGTGGTAAAACCACGATATATTTAGAACCAGTGGCTGCCTTGTTATCTAAAATCACTGGATATCCAGTGAAAATGACAATGTCACGTTCGGAAGTTTTAGAAGCTACAGGTCCAACCTCCGGCTCCTACATGAAGGTAAAAATTGGGGCTACTGAAGATGGGAAAATCACCTCGGCTCAAGCAGATTTAAAGTTTGAAGCTGGTGCTTATCCGGGTTCCCCTGTCGGGGCAGCTTCGAACTGTATATTTACTCCATATGCAATTGAGAATGTGAGAATAGATGGCTATGACATAGTAAATAACAAGCCGAAGACCACCGCATACAGGGCCCCTGGCGCACCAATTGGCGCGTTTGCCGCGGAGACTTTAATCGATGAATTGGCAGAAAAAACTGGTATAGATCCATTGGACCTAAGAATAATGAACGGAGCCAAAGAAGGTACAACCAGAGTTTCAGGAATAAATAATCCATTAATCGGATGTATAGAAACCTTTCAAACAACCAAAGAGCACGACCATTATCAATCACCAAAGAGCAGCAAAAAGTCTGGACGGGGGGTAGCCTCCGGGTTTTGGATCAATGGAAGTGGAGCAGCTTGTGCTGTGGCTAACGTAAATTTTGATGGCACCGTGAACCTCACTATAGGTTCTATGGACATCGGAGGCTTAAGACCAGTTGCGGCACAGCATGTTGCGGAAGTGCTGGGAATACATGTTGATGACGTAAATCCACAGGTAGGAGATACCGAAACCATTGGATATACTTCTATGACAGGAGGTAGTGGAGGAGCATTCAAAACTGGCTGGGCCAGCTATGAGGCTGCCCAAGATGTCAAAAGACAAATGCTAGAAAGAGCCGCGGAAGTATGGGAAACCTCCCTCGATGATATAAAACTTGAAAACGGTGTTTTCATACATTCTTCTGACACCGAGTTGAAAATGTCTTTTAGGGAACTGGCAAGCCATCTTCCAGAAACTGGGGGACCCGTAGTCGGCAGGGCCAACCTTGACCCAAGAGGTCCAGGTAGCGCATTCGCCACACACGTAGTTGATCTTGAGGTTGATATAGAAACAGGAAAGGTGACCATTCTCAGATACACAGCTGCCCAGGATGCTGGAAAGGCTGTACATCCCAGTTATGTAGAAGGTCAAATACAAGGAGGCGTGGTACAAGGAATTGGATGGGCCTTAAATGAGGAATATTTCATAAACGATTCGGGGGGGATGACCAACGCTAGCCTTCTCGACTACAGAATGCCCACTTCCTTGGATTTACCAATGATTGAAGCGTTGATCGTAGAAGTTCCAAATCCGCTGCATCCATACGGGGTGCGTGGAGTTGGGGAGATTGCAATAGTGCCTCCACTGGCCGCAATAGCCAACGCGATATACGATGCCATCGGTATAAGAATGACGGAATTACCTATGAATCCAGCCGCAGTAAGGAAAGCTATAAACGGAGAATAACTTGGTAAAAAGAATTTTAATCACTGGGATGAGCGGATTGATTGGAGGCCTTTTGAAAGATCATTTAATTTCTAATGGCGAATATCAACTGTCGGCCCTAAATCGGAGTTTTGTTGAAGGAGTATCCACGCATTCAGCCGACATCTCAGAATTAGAGCAAATAAGGCCCGCGTTCGAAAACATTGATGTGGTAGTCCATTTAGCCGCATATCTCGGCTCAGACAGTTTTCAAGAACAACTTCCAGCCAACATCATAGGCACATATAACGTTTTTGAGGCTGCTAGGGCAGCTGGAGTAAAAAGGGTTGTATACGCCAGCAGCGGTAGCACGGTAAGGGGAGTGGAGAACATTTACCCATATGGGGAGATCGCCCAAGGCAACTATCAAAATGTTAAAGGACCTATTCCACTTATCACCCATCGAGACATATGGCCGGGGGGGATTTACGGGGCAACGAAAGTCTGGGGAGAGGCTTTGGCACGGCACTTTTCCGATACTTACGATATGTCTATGCTGTGCATTCGGATAGGCTCAGTTACAAAGGACAATATCCCTTCCGATGCCCGTCAAAAATCCATATATCTAAGCCATGAAGATGTATGTCAAATACTGCAATTATCTATTGATGCACCCAGCGAAGTGAAATACGATGTTTTTTTAGCCACATCAAACAATAGATGGTCATATCGAGATCTAGAGCACCCAAGAAAAGTATTAGGCTACGAACCTTTGAACTCAGCAGAGGATTTGTAAATGCCGTTAGTTATAGGAATTACGGGGGCAATAGCCTCAGGCAAAAGCACAGCCTGCCAGGTTTTAGAAAGTCTCGGGGGAACACATTGCGACGCCGATAAATTAGTTCACAGAATGTACGATCCCGGTAAACCGGCTTTTCATCGCATCGTGAAATCCTTTGGAAACGAGGTGATAGGGGCCGATGGGTTTATCGACAGAAAGCAACTTGGATCCAAAGTGTTCGGAAACCCTGAAAAAATGTCTGAACTCACCACGGCAATCGGTGATATTAAAGCTGAAGTGAGTGGAGTGATGAAGGAGTGGAGAAACACCCTCGGCCTCCTTGAGGTAGGCCTCATGGAGGCTGTCAATTTCATAGAGGCCGGATATGGGATATATAGCGACATAACCTGGTTATTCGCTGTGGATGACGAAATGGCGATAAAAAGACTTAAAGCTAGAAACAATTTTAGTGAGAAGGAAGCTACACAAAGGCTTTCAAGTCAAAAGAAATGGAAAGACCGGGCCCCGGCTTCAGATATTGTAACGATGAATAATGGGTCTTTAGAGGAATTGAAAAAGTCCGTAACAAACCAATATGATGAATTAACCGACAAGTATTCAAAAGGCTTACTCCCACCTTCAAGATATATAAACTGGTGGAAAAAACATTCAACCTAAAGAGTTACTAAGACCTTAATTCCAGACGTTTAAAAGCCTCAGCAACTTCTGCATTGACCTTTGGCCCATGCACTGAAAATCTATTTCTTAGTCTCACTCGTCCCTCATCTATCGAGGTAGACATTTGGCTCGCATGGCAATAGAGCGCGTTTATTTTGTCTTCAAAATGATCATCAATATCTATAAAAGTGTCAGGATCATCTGTACCCCAAAGATACACCTCCAAGGTTTTGTGAGGTTCCAACCCTTCTGTTATCAAGTCCGGGTATGCTAAATAGTCACGAGCATAGGGAAAAACAGCATCAAGGGCTACTCGACCAGTCACAAAATGATCCTGATGCCTTACCCATTTTCTTTCAGGATCTATGGTTACAACTATGTCTGGGCGATGAGTTCGTATTTCTCGGACAAGCTCCTTCCTGAACGGATCCCCATCCTGTACACCTTGGTCAGGGTGGTCTAGAAAAACGACATTTGTGAGACCTAGCAGTTTGGCAGATTCTAGCTGTTCTTTTCTTCGGGTTTGGGCTAATTCTTCGGAGGATATAGACCGATCGTTGGTGCCTTTATTTCCGTTAGTACAAACTACCAAAACAATGTTTGCTCCAAGGTGGGACCATTTCGCTATTGTTCCACCTGCCCCGCTCTCAGCATCATCTGGATGGGGAGTAATAACTAAAACTCTTTTTTCTTTCATATTTTTCATGAATTTGGTTTTAAATCCTTTTGGTGCTAACGAATATCAAGCCTTTGAAAATTCTGTCTTTTTTATCTTCGGCATGATTTCCTTTCCGAATCGATCCAGTTGTTCAAGTATTATTTTTTCCGGCGTTCCTATTACTTGTCCAACATTTATAGCCTTGAGACCTGGGTATCTGTCTTGTATTTCTAATAATTTCTCTGTAATCGATTCTGGGGTACCCACCAACCAGCTCCCTGATTCTACTGCTTGTTCAAGGGTAGGCAAATCTGCATTTTTAGCAAAGCGCGACCCTTTAGACAATTGGTCTATTTGATCATCGGTCAGTCCTTTTACCATTCCTAAAGGAGCGAACATCTTCATGTTTTCTTCAAAAAATGGCCTGGCTTCATGAATTGCTTGTTTTTCGCTCTCAGCTATGTGGAATGAAAAGCCTATACATAAATTTCCGCCAAGATCTGTCTCTATCCCGTATTGTGACTGCACCCTCTGCCATTCTTTAATGACATTTTCGCTAGCCCCTCCAGGTGCAGCACCTCCCCCAATGATTCCCTTGATGCCGTGTTTGGCCATAAAAGACAACCCCCGTCCACTAGCACTGACTATGGGTTGCCAGCACTCTACAGGGCGTTGCAACGGCCTAGGTACTAGGGTTATTTCCTTTAGATCGTATCCCCGGTACGGAACCTCGGGAGGGATCACATAATTTTTCCCAACATGGGAAAAGGAATCTGAATGAAATGCCTTAAACATTACATCTACCTGTTCCTCAAATAATTCTCGGTTTGCATCGCCGTCCAGCATTGGATTCCCGAAAGATTCAACTTCTCTTGTGTGATAACCTCTGCCCACCCCAAAAACGACCCGTTGATTGGTTAATATTTCGGCCGTTGCATAGTCTTCTGCCATCCTTAGCGGATGCCACATCGGCGACACATTGAAACCACATCCAATCCTTATGTTTTTAGTTAAATGAGCTAGATGGACAGCCAGCATTAATACATTAGGAATGCATTCGTAGCCTTCTTTTTGAAAGTGGTGTTCTGCCATCCACAAAATATCATACCCATTGGAGTCCATCACTTTGGCTATTGATTCAGCTTTGGAATAAACAGTATTGAGTTCCTCTTCGCTATAAATGCGTTCATTGGCAGGAATCGAATCAAATCCCACTGATTCGAGATCGATATGGCCTGCATACAATGTTCCAATGCTTTCTATCATTTTTGAAGCCTCCTAAATTTTGTAGCTCAAAACTTCTTGTAATTGAAAGATCAGCCTACACATTTCTTTTAGCTCTTCGGTATTTAGATACAAGTTCACTGGCTTCTTCGCTATCCCAGCCGGGGAAAATAGCCAAAAGATCTTTGGACCCTGGAACCCCAAATAAGATTGATGTATGCGGCGGCCTATTCAAATAACTCCCTAAAGTTAAATAGCTTCCTGTGGTTGCTGTAAGCATAGAAGCTAGAAAATAAAGTGACTCTATTAAACCGGGTAATTTTCCCAATACATTGGTCCCAAAAAAGAGATAGGGAATCATTTGAAGCCCTATCATGGCAAAACCTACAACTAGCAGCCTGTACCCCAACCATTTCCTACTTGATTTCCCTGCATTTTTCAGTTTTGGGTCTAAACATTCTTCCAACTGGGCTTCCTCCCATACATTGGAGGCTCGACCTGGCTTGCTTGACACCATCAATCGGTGGTTGGTCAATAGGAATGTGTCTCCTTCATGAATTCTCTCTTCAGCATCAAGGAGATTTATTGTTATATTTTGTTTTTCTATTTTCATTACGAAGGAGATTATACTGCAGGGCACGAATGTTGATAGGTAAAAAAATTCCGATTAGATTTGAGTTGAAAATTAGGCAATATTCCATGTTGACTAGGAACTTAGTCAGGTATAGACTTTATAACTAGAGTTTGAAATAGGATGACTACAGAGATTTAAACATAAAGACCTATAGGATCCTGACTTCGGTCGGGGGATTCCCCCCGGCTTTTTTTTTGCACCTTAACAACTGAATTCTGTCGAATTATAACGAGTCCCGACCTCATTTATGAGGTCACGGCTTTTGGTTTATTTATGCACCAAAAGCCAGGAACAGGCAAACAATAACAATAGAATTGCCTTAATGTGGGTCAAGTTATTAAGGGATTACGGTGGATGCCTTGGGTCCAAGAGCCGAAGAAGGGCGTGGTAAGACTGCGAAAAGCCTCGGCTAGCTGTCTAACGAGCTTAACCGGGGATACCCGAATGGGGAAACCCGTCCTGGGTCGTACCAGGACATTCCGTAAGGAAAGGGAACCGCGTGAACTGAAACATCTAATTAACGCGAGGAGTATAAATCAACCGAGATTCCCCTAGTAGTGGCGAACGAAAGGGGAATAGCCTAAACCAGACGGGCTTAGTGGAATGAGGTCCTATGTCCGTGTGGTGTTGCAACATTTCTCCGCCTGAACCTCGAATGAGGGCGAAGAGTAAGAAAATTCTGAACTAGCCAAACGCACCTGGAAAGGACGACCATAGAAGGTGATAGTCCTGTAGGCGAAAGTGACGAAACTCTTGAGATTTTGTTAAGTACCGCGAGACACGAGAAATCTTGTGGGAATCTGGGGAGACCACTCTCCAAGGCTAAATACTCTTGGACACCGATAGTGAACCAGTACTGTGAAGGAAAGGTGAAAAGTACCCCGAGAGGGGAGTGAAATAGACCTGAA
>CEWR01003264.1_pt1 | contig 38131 bp, 17 predicted proteins | sample 356321 | NCBI WGS metagenome assembly CEWR01 (sample SAMEA2621551, study PRJEB7988) | marine metagenome | biome: marine biome (ENVO:00000447); feature: mesopelagic zone (ENVO:00000213); material: "saline water (ENVO:00002010), including plankton (ENVO:xxxxxxxx)" | depth 790 m
ACTCGCACTAGCTTCTACTGTAACATTTGTTGCAGTAGTTGCAGTTCCTGCACTTCCACTTACATTTCCAGTTACATCACCAGTTACATCACCAGTTACATTTCCAGTTAAATTTCCAGCAAAGTGACCGGTAACAGTTAATATATTATTCTCTGCATGATAAGTTAATCCTACATCTGTCTTTGGTAACTGATCTCCAGTATTACCCGTAAAAAGTGCAGGAAACATTGATGCATCATCTGGAGCAGCTGTGACTTGTATACACTTAGGAACAATAGCTGTAGATCCATTAAAACTAACTCCACCAATAAGTCTTGCAGTTGCAAGTGTAGATGCACTCCCACTTATATTTCCAGTTAAATTTCCAGTTACATTTCCAGTTACATCTCCATCTAATTCTCCTGCAAAATTAACTGCATTTAATGTATTTGAAGATGGATTATAATAAAATTGACCTCCATCATTTTGTAAATCAACATTTCCACATGTTGCAGATGCAAGTACAACTGCATAATTCGCATTAGTTTCATTAATTGCCATAACAGATTTAGTTGCCACATCAGCAGTACCAGTTAAATTTCCTGCAAACTTTGATGAGGTTAATGTATCTGTACTTGCGTTGTATGTAAATCCCGGATCAACTTGAAGCCCACGTTTTCCAGCTGCAGCTGAATCATCATCAATGTACAAAACCGGCCTTTCCTCATTAACAGCTGTAGCATTAACACAAACCTTTTCAGGTAATACCCAAGTTCCATCTTTCCTCAAAAAAGTATCATTATGAGAATAACTACCTGTTAATACTAATCCAGCACTATAATCATCAGCTGAATCACCACCACCCATAACTGAAGCTTCAGGAGCATGTGTAGAAATATTTCCAGTATGAATAATATCATATTGAGTAGTAGTTGAACCAACAGTTACACCAATTGTTGGTACACCACCCTGTGCCAACCCAGGAACATGCATTCTATTACGTCCTAAATTTACAGCACCACCTCTCCAATTAATATGTAAATTTGCAGAAGTAGTTCCAGTAGAATGAAAATTTAATTCATTCTTAGTACCAGAACCAGCACTTAATTCTAATTTTAAATTTTCATCATCAGAAGTATTGAGTACATCATTAATTACCCAATTTCCCCCAGGATCAGTTCCATCTAAACGATACTTAGCACCATTACTAGACTGTAATACTGTTACTAATCCACGTTTGACAGTGTTTGTAAGATCAATAGGATTACCAACACCACTCACCGTCCAATCAGCATAATTGGATGCAACACCATTTTCATTCAATTGGAATAAATTAAAACTGGAATCAGTTGTTGCATCTGTTCTATCTATTTTAAAAGTAGAAAGATTTGCAGTAGTTGCAGTTACAACATCGGAAAAATCAATTCCATAATCTAATATAGCAACTTTATCATTCTGTGCTTCAACATAACCCAAAGCAATTAAATTGGCCTGTGATATTGTAGCAGTAAAACGAACTGTTATTCCATGTCCAGAACCAACCCACTTATGGGTTCCTGCCGCACCCAAACCATCCCAACTCATCGGACTCATATCAGATTTATAACCACTTAAAAACATAGTACCTACAGGAAGATAATTAGCTGTTGCCTCGGTTACTCTCCATAAATATAAATTATTTGGTTGGTGTGAACTTGCACTATTATTACTACTCTGCGGAAGTGCATGTACAGCCCATTTGCTGATAGCAGTTCCAGCACCCTGATCTTCATCAACTTCAATACCCGTTACATAATGTGTAGTTACCGGTGTAACTAGATTAACCCCATACATAGCTGATGTAATTGTCATATTTGCTTCAGGAACATCAACATCATTAAGTCTTACTGTCAGCTGATTTTTTGTTCCTATCTGAAGAAAAATAGAATCAGCATATTCTAGTGTTCCATAATTTACTGTATCCGAAGAATTTCCATTACGTTGTAATACGGATACATTTCTCATTAAACTCACAACTGGATCTGGAACAGCTGAAATTGTTTTACTTATGCTCTGCGTAACTGTTTTTGTATCACTAATAATATCTGCATTACCAACTCCAGCTCTTGCTGATTTTGCCTTTACATCAATTTCTATTTCATATGCACTTCTAGCTTCAGTACCTGTATGTGCATTACTAGCATTCACACCCCATTTAGTCCAATCATTTGAGACTATAGTATTACCGATATTAGTAAACAAATTTGCTAATGTTGGATTAGCAGGTGTAGAACCAACCTTTAATGTAGGATGGTGATAAGAAGATGCATTTTCTTCAGATTCTCCTGCAGGAGTCATTTTCCAATAACTACCAAGTCTACCAACTCCGAGTTTATGTTCATAAATTCTTACTTCTTCTACCCAAAATTTACCTCTATCAGGATTGGCACTATAAGCAACAGGTCCTAAAGCGTCTTTACCTTCAAAGGCAGAAATTACAAAATTGCTACCTACTAAATTAGCATCTGCTACTTTTCCCTTTTCATCAACTGGAAACGATTTATCTCCGACAATAATAAAGTTAAATGATGGAAATCCAGTATCTCCATGTATAATTTTACTGAAATTTTGACGTTTTGTAATTTCTCTCGTTCTACTATTAACATCTTTAGCAGTAACTTTCCAATCAATATAACCAGAGGTTATAACCAACGAAGCTGACATAAAGCCATTAGTAGTTCCTCTTGTATCCCCCATATCACCAAAAATCGCAGAGGTTGTATTATAACCACTAGGACTACCAGCAATTACAGTTCCGATAGTTGGCAATCCAGAAGCGTATTCAGAAGGAATTGCAGTAACAAAAAATTCATTTGTACTAAGATTGGCAACATTATTAACATTTTTGAATGTTAATTGTGCATTTCCAATATATGCTTCAATTTTTGTATCTGTATCAGTAATATCATCAGTAGCAATTTTTCCAGTTGCAATATCATTTACAATTTCATTTGCAGTAACACCAACCACAGGATTGGTTATAACCATATCAATTGTATCTGATCCTAATTGTGTAAAAATAATTGAAGTTGAATCTATAGCAATTTTTGAATCAGCAGAAGGTGTATCTGTTACTTTAACAGAATACATTTTTGATTTTTTAGCTGATGCTCCAGGAAAACTACTAGGTAGATTATATGCATTAGATCCACTCGAAACAGTAATTGTTCCAACCCCAGCGTCTACACTATGTCCACTTAATGCAGTATGGTGTAGATTTCCAATTGCCCAATTTGTTGCTGGAGGAGAATTTCCAAAACCATCAGCTGTTGTAGTTCCAAGTATAGTAGTATCTCCAGATACTAATAATCTTGAATAAGCAAAGATGAAAGTAGGACTAGTATAAGCTTTTGAAGTAGCAGTAAGTACTATTGAACTAGGATCAGGATTTGCCCCATCAACATCGTATGCAATTTGATAATCATCAGATGTCAATTCGACACTTCTTGCAGAAGTTCCAGCAATTCGTTTAAAATATCGAATTGTTTTTGTTTGTGTATAAACAGTTGTAATATTTGAATCTCTAACTCTAAAATGAAATTTTATTACTGCTTCTGCTGAAACACCAGGCATAACAATAGGATTAGCAGCTTTTGTAGGTCCAAATTTAAAATAATCATCTCCATCACCCGTAATCGGTTCACTTGGATCATCCTCACTAGTATTACCTAAATTATAATTGGATACAGTTATACCAGATGTCAATTCATTATCTACTTCTGCATAAAACGTTCCTGCATCAGCTGCACCACTATTCGCTGGTATAGAATCCTTACCAGTTAATGGATATATACCTTCATACATCCAAAATTTACTTAAACCATCTGTAAATTCACCAACCGGAACATTTTCTTCTTCATCAGCTGATAAATTATGTACAATTGCATCATATACAACTTGAACTGTATTAGAACTTTCGTTTAAAGATACAATATCTAAACTATCAGAAATATCTGGACTAGCAGTAGTTTCTGTTGCTTTTATTGTATAAGGATAATAATTTGTACCAGCACCTTGGTTAGTAGCAAGTTCCCAATCAGCTGATTGGATATAAACAGTTGAATGATTTCCCGTAGTACTATCATGTGCTATATAATTACCATCACTTGCCGCATCCTTTAAAAAATTAGTACTATGTCTCGTATTAGTAGTTCCTGTTCGATACCAATCCCATTTCCAAGCAGGATTAGTTATATTCTCATCCTGAACATCAATTCTAATATAAGCAGGAGTTACATCACCATTTTCAGCAAATTTAAAAAATCTTGCTTCTGAACTAATTTCAACAGATTTTGCAGATGAACCTGCAACTCCTTGTCTACTCTGAGTAAATGTTTGTCGTTTTACGAATGTTGTTGTTTCACCATCAGCGTCTGTAATAATAATATTAAAATCAATATATGCATCATCATTTGACATATTTGACGGAGTTGAGATTGTATTTGCACCAGTACCACTAAGAGTAAAATCAATTGCTACTGAAGTTGATTGATCCGTTCCTCCACCATCAGGTTGAACATAAAAAGTTTCATCACCATAAGGACTAGAATTATCATAACTGTATGTTCTATTTCCACGTTCAACCTGAAACTTTGTTGTTCCATTTGCATATGTAATTCCACCACCAGATGAATTTGTTGCAAAGGAATGATTTTCATTAGTGAGAATAACAGTAAATCCACTGGCTGTTAAATTAGTTGCATATACAGTAATAATATCTTCAACACTTACACTATCTTCAGTAGCACTCGCCCGTATCATTAAACTTGTAATCTCAGCACTGCTTATATTTTTCCATGGGTACACACTAAGATCAACATTACCCGCAGGATTATCAAAATCAAATGTTTGCGTAGCATTTGCAGCTGCAGTTCCTATACTTATCCAATTACTTCCATTATAATACTCATAAGTAACAGTTGGATTTCCATCAAAATTGATAGTATTAACACTTAGTATTATCCGAGGAGTACCACCCCCAATAGCTGCATTATTTTTATCATATGCAATTGTATAATCATCAGATTTTAATTTAAGAGATCTAGAATTCTGACCTGCTTTAGATTTACTAAAAGTTAAAACAGAAGAATTAGTGTCAATCGTTCCTTTAGTATCCATATGTTCTATGGTTAAAGTGATACTACCAGAATCATCACTAAGATATGGAATTGCAGGAAGGTTATATCGTTTATTTGTTGTATCAAGAGCAGAACCTACATACGTTGCAACATCTAAAGCAGTAGTTTCATCTGACTTTTTAACATCAACAACAGCTATTGCTGATACTCTCCACGTACCAAGAGTTGTTAATGGTGATGTATTATAAGCAACTGGATCTAAAACTTGAACACCTTGGTACACTTTCAATTGCATAGCACTAATAGAATAATCACTTACAGTTCCATCTTTATTAGCTGCAAACGTTACTGGTTGCAGACCAACAGGAGTAATAGTACCAGAACCTGCTTCTAAAAAGTTAATTCTAGTAGTATCAGTTATTGTTTGTGCTTCTGTTCCAATAACTCTTACTTTAATATCTGCATACGTGTTTTCAGAAGAAGTTGTTGCAGTAATAAAGCCTGCTTTAGTATACCTACCACTAGTAGAAACTGCTTGCCCACCAGAACTTTGAACAGTCTCAGTACCACTACTAAAATCTCCATCCCATGATGTAAATACAACATTTGTTCCATCAGGAATACTAGTAAGTGTTGCAGTTGCTGTAATTTCACTTGGACTTATTCTATCTGCTTCCGTAGCTGTAGAATCAATAGTTTTTCTAAAAATTTGAGAATCAACACTTAATATTATATTTTCAGAATTAGTTCCTGCTCTAGACTTTGAATAAAGTAATTCTTTAGTCCTAGTAACAACAGTAGTTGAATTAGTTCCTTGAATTTTAAAAGTGAGAGTAAGAACAGAAATATCATTAAATAAACTACCAATCTTTCCAGGAAAATTAACATTACCACCTGTTACTCCAGGAACAACAGTATAAGAAGTACTATCAGTAACAGCAGCTGCAAGTGTTATCGTATCAGTAGTAGTACTAGGAAAATCAGAAATTGCTACACTATCAACATACCATTTACCCGCACCACCAGCTGCATCATATCCTAAAACTGTAGATCCATCAACTACAGTATATGTAATTTTTCCACTATCTTGTAAACTATCATCAACAACTCCATCCTTATCAGCTGCAAAAACATGCGAATCTCGTTCTGGAAGTATCTGTATTGCTTGTTCACCATCTCTTACTTTATATGAAGTCAGCGAATCAATAAAATCTGTACTACTATGTGTTATCGTTGCCTCAACTTTAACTGTATTTCCAGATGCGCCAATAGCAGTATTAAAAGCTCCCACTCTCAAATAAACATCATCATCGGAAACTGTAGTATTTTGAGTTACTACATTACCACTTGTACTTGCATCATATAAAACTGCTGTTGGAGTAGTAGTCCATGTAATGAGTGGACTACTTCCTAAATTTTGAGATTGTGCAACATATTGTATAACTTGTGAACTATCTTTTACGTTATTATCTTGATCATAATTAAAAACTTGTCCACTAGAATTTAAACGCAAAATACGTGCTTCTGCACCACCACTACCAGCAACATTTTTAGAGATTGATTGAATCACTTCTATTTCACTAAAAGTTCCATCACCCCGTACAACATCAACAACTATAGTAACTGTAGTACTATCAGATTGCATATTTCCATAACCACTGGTATATACACTCGTATCCCCATCCTCTACCGCAGTTCCATCACTCTGGACAACTCCATTTGTTACAGAAATTCCAGCCCCAGTAACACTATGAACTTTAAACTTCTTCAAATCACCTGATGCAGGAGAATAACTGCTTGCATGAATATCTAAATTAGTTTTATAATCTAATTGTACATTTCCATCATATACTGAAATACTTGTTTTTCCACTACTATAATCAGGATTACTAGTAGGAAGAACTACACCCTGTGAATCAGTAGCAAATGTGTGCAGAGGATTTGATAATTGAACTTGTGTTACATTAGATCCGTCTCGGGTAGAAATAAGTGTAAGACTATCAGTTGCTAAAACTGTAGAAGTATCTGTAGCTTCAAATGTCTCAACTTTCAATGCTATTGTCGACCAATTTTTAGTGTCTGGAAGATCAAAACCAAGACCATCACCAATTGTAGTTTTATCTAACGTTGCATAAACTTCTCCAGAATCTAACGATTGAAATCCATTGTTTAAAGTAGGATTTAATAATGTAGTTCCTTCATAGAATTTAAAACGTGGATTCCTAAAATTAACATGAGTTGCTTTTATTTCAATAGGATCTGTCTGTTCAGGTACTATATCATAAGGAGAAACTCCACCATATGCTATCTGATAATCACTCGCTTCTAATTTTACTGCTACTCCAGCAGCCCCTGTCCTTGCTTTATTGTAAGTAATCTTTTTTGTTTGTGTAATCGCATTTTTAGATGCATCATATGGTTGTGCTACACAGGCAACAGTTGCACTCGCTGCATCAGCATCCATATCAATAGTAGAAATTATACTCGATACCCCATCCACATACACAGTTTGATTTACTAATTGTGGAACTACATCATAATAATCTGGATTTGAATTATTTGCAGTCAACGTAACATCAATATCAGTTTCAGCACCAGGGGCTGAATCTACAGTTAAATAATATTCTCCAGCATTTAATGAACCCGCAGTACCTATCTCCATTATCTTAACACCATCATAAACACGAATCTCAGTCGAACCATGCGATTGGTAAGTATTCAATACATGTCCATCATCTCTTGCAGGAAAATTAACTGCTTCTTGTTCCAACACCACTTCAACTACACCAGAACCTTCACGCAACTTTACCAATGTGACTGTATCAGATAAAGTTGTAGTTGTGAGAGTAGTATCATAAAATGTTGCTGTAACTTGTATTGTTGCTCTTTTTAGAAAATTTCCACTATCATCTTTAAATTGTGCAACAGGAAGTGTTGCTGTAGCAGTTGTACTATCATCAATATAATCAATTATATCAGTTCTAGCAACAGCACTTCCAGCATCATTCGTAGCAGCTGTAACTGTCCATGCCCATGTTACAGTACTATTAAATTTACTTAGATTATTATGAAATGCTGTAAGTGTAATAGTTTGTGCAGTAGGTTCTGGATCTCCAACATTATCAAAAATATATGTGTATGTGTCTGGTGCTAATTCTAAAGTCTGTGCTGGATTTCCAACATCAATATAATTTAAATTTTGCTTGGCAACTCTTGTTTGTATTTTTCCATCAGTATCCTTTGCAGTAATTGCGAACTGAATTGTTGCTTGTTGTGTATCAATATCATCTGCATCAGCTGTTCTGAGAGCAACAACATCACCATCAACATAGGTATTTGTAACTGTACTAACAGCACCAACATCAATATTTGTATCTGTAATTACTACTCTCCAAGTTCCATCTGCTTGTGTTCCAGAACTACTACTATCAAATGCTAATGCTTTATTTCCCCAATATACTTCTACATCAGTTCCAGATCCAGCATAATTACTAACAGTACCTTGTTCATTTGCCTGGAAACCAAAAGTTGGATTTGTGAGTACAACCGTTAAAGAATTATCTCCATCTAATGTTCCAAAAATTGCTGTACTATCTGTTGCCAGAGCATCAGCAGAAGAATCTTCAGTTAATTCAGTTTGTTCATAAACATCAACCGTATAAAGTCTACGGGTAAATCTATTATACGACAACCAAAATTCTGGACCAAAATCCCATGTATTTGTTCCTGATGCAGGCCAAATAGGAAATGCATATTCTGGAATATGAATTTCATCTTCATAGAGTTCTGAAATAGTTACGGTAGCATCTGTTGTAGTTCCGGAAACTACAAGTGTTAATACATCATTTACAGTATAACCAAACCCACCATAATAAGAAGTCAAAGATTGAACAGTTCCACTAGAATCAGTAGTAAATGTTGCTTTAAATCCACTACCAGTTCCACCTGTTGCCACAACATCTTCATATAGAGTACTATTACCATAACCAACACCATTGCCAGTTAATGTAACTAACTTTGTAGTCTTATAATGACCTTCTGTATTTGTTACATCTGTAGAAATTTGCTTTAAAACAGGATCATATGCCTTTAATTCAGATAAAGTTGCGGAATTTGAAAGATCAGTATTTGTAAGAGTTTCAGATGTTTCAATTGTCTCGGTTTCTGTTTCTTCAATATCAGTAATAACATATTCAAGATTGTTTATCTTCTTATAAACCTTTGCTTTACCATCAGAATTTGCAGTTAATCTATCTCCTTCTCTCCAATCTGTACCAGGATCTGTTGCTAATTTAATATATTTTACGTCTGGATTTGTCTCATAAAATCTATAAACAGGATTAGTAAATGCATGTGATCTTGCCTTTAATGTAACACCTTTAGGTTGGAGTAAATGTTTTGCAGTATCATAACCAATCTGATAATCATCTGCTGTCAACGAAACATTTTTAGTAGTTTTATTTTTACTATAAACAATATCACGAACAGTAGTTACAGTTTTTCCATTTTCTTTCGTAATTACAATAGGAATATTAATAACTACATTCTCAACAGAACTACTCATTGCGCTAGGAGTATATTTCAATTGGTTGTTTAGTGTTTCTACACTCAATGATATACCACTACTTGGAGTGAAAGTTATATTTCCACTGTCTACTGTATAAGTTCCTGGTGCACTAGCTGCAGAATAAGTCGCCTGCTCATGTCCAAGAAAAACTCTAATCTGAAATGCACCAGCTGCATATTCAGTACTTTCAACAACACCAGAAGTAGTAGACTCAAAAACATGAGAATCTTTGGTGAGCATAACTGTGAGACCATCATCACCAGTTCTCTGATATGATAAAACAACTTCCTCATCATCAGCAAACATAGTTGATGAATCTAAACTATCATTGAGATACGTTATATCAAATGTGAAAAAGTCATTATTATCAGTAGAACCTTCAATTTGATACAAAACAAATTTCGCCGCATTTGTCTTTTTAAATAAACGGAAATGTCCGACGATTGCACTAGAAACAGTAGAAATTGTAGCTAAAAAATTCTTTAGACTAGTACCGTTTTGGTCTAATTCGGAAAGATATAGATTATCAGCAAGGCGGATATCACCGTCAAATCCTAGACGTCCATTTCCAGGATTTGTTTCTATATTGGTCGCCTCATACTTATATTCAAAAGTGACACCACCTAATGGGATTTGAACATTAGCAAGATCCCTTCTTGCTAGTTCAAACCCGCCTTGTGTCGTTCCATCATGTAAAACAACCGATTCCTTATCGGAATCGGTTATCATTGTTAATTCACCTTCCTGACCCGTGAAAACTTCATTTTGGACCGAGCTGCCACGTTTAATCTTAAAGGTTATTGACATTATCTACCCTTTAATGTTACTAATGTTGAAACGTCTGCCTCTGGATATTTTGCACTATCAGAGGTATAAGTAGCAGGAGAATTACCATAATTAAGTGTTCTTGTACGAACACCATGTATGTGTGCATCTTTAACTAATCTAACTTGTAATACTACACCATTTCCAAGTCTCGTTGGGAACAAAGTTCCATCTGCCAATCGTTTAATTTTTGCTTCAGCAACATGTGTTGAAACAGGTTGATTGCTAAGTGTAGTTTGATCATTAAATGTAGCATCAACACCAGTAGTAATTGTAAACTGTGGATATTTATCGCCACTCCAAGTACTAGCAGCTAATGTTCCAGAATATAATTCAATCGTAGCATGATTTGAAGCTGCAGTTTGATTAGCGTTTCTATCATCATATCCTGCATGATCATCACCCCATCTAAACACCTCATTAGCTTCAAATCCATTACCTATATTAAGATCACCATTTATAGAAACAGTTAAAATATTTCCTCCAGAACTTCCATTATCATCTACAGTATCAATTTTCATTAAAGCAAAAGTACTAAAAACTCGCCCAGCCGGAGGAGTCAACTTAAACACTGTTCCTGCTATCCATCCTACAACTGTATTTGTCGTTGATCCAGTTTCACTAGTGTCTACTGCAAAAATACTAGCACCAGTACTAATAGGACCTTCATTTGAAGTAACAGAAGCAACAATAAATTTATCAGTAACGTGTTCAACTATTGCAGCTGCATCTTCAACATTAAAATCAGCAGGAACATCAATTTCATACCAACCATTATCAACAAAATTTGTATCTCGTAATAACCCAAGAAATTCACCAGTATTAGAAACCAATCCAAGTTCTGCATGACTACTCGTAGTCATATAACGACAAACATTTGCTATTTTAGCTGTAGAAGTTTTTAGTGTTTTAGTTGTTATTCCTTGCAAACTTGAAACATATCGGAGATTCTCAATTGTAGGTACATTACTAGAATCAGTTGCTTTCAAACTAACTTTAATTTGATAATTTGTGAAATCACCTATTTCTTTAGCGACAAATCTATTTTCTGCATCACCAATTTTTAAAACACCAACAGGATTTAATTCTATCCAAGTATCAGACGTAACTGAATTTGGTGAGTTTATTTTAGCATAAACATTCAATCCAGTTCCTCCTGGCAACGAACTATCTAAAATAATTTCTAAAGAATTTGCTGGTTTACTTGTATTTATAGATTTACTCACATAATTTGCAGAAGTTCCAGTACTATCAATTATATTACTAATTGCCAAGAAATCAATCATTTCTTTATCTATTACTGGACTAGTTCTATAATCAGTACCAGGTTCATGTGCAAAGGTTGGAAATAAAGATATATCTTCACGATATCTACTAAAACCTAAATTCTGCACCAATCTATTTGGCCAAACATTAATACCAGAATTAAGACTATCTAACAACCAACTAACTCTAGTATCACCAGGAGTTATATATCCTACTCGAGCCGAATATAGATCATTCTTATATGCAGGCCCTTGATTACTAGCATTTTCTTTCAATGTCGCACCATACGTACCTTGTGCAATACCTTCTCTCCTCATATACAGTCCCATGGCAATACCCACTGTAATAGTATTTGCTGTTTTAGAAACAATATCCGTAGCATCACCATTAAGCAGACTAACTTTATAACCATTTATATAGTTAGAATCAGAATTCGATATACTAGAAACAACACCTTGTAGTGTATCATTTGTACTTGAATCTTCAATTAAAAATGCAATTTCTTCATCTTTCTTGAATTGTCCATGTATCATAGCAACAGTTAATGCTAAAGTTCCAGTATCATATTCAATCGCATATCCCCAAGGTCCTTTTATATCACCAAGAGTAATTCCTTTTGGATTTAACGTATTAATAGATGCTGAATAAACAATCTTATTTAGATTTAAATCTGTAGCAATACTTGCATTTGGACTTGCAGCCAGGGTATATTTTGTTTCTACTCTTCCTCTTAACCCATCAAGAATTATTGAATCTCCTACTTTAAACCCATGTCCAGGAACCTTAATAGTAAAGTTACTATCATTAAATGTTGAAGAAATACTATCTTCTAACAACAAATATGCATTATCATCTGTACCCCAATTAGCATCTCCAGAAGATTGTAATTCAACCCATTTATTAGTAGGATTGTCAAAATGAACTCGTTGTAATCTAAATCGTAATATATCAGAAGGATTTACATAATTACCTTGATAGAGTTTTCCAATTGTCAACGGTCTAGTTCCAGAACCACTGTCAACATTCAACGTTTGTAAAGCAAATTCAGTAGAACTAGATGAAATTGAGATTGCATATTTACCTTTTTTAAGATAAACATAATCATTAAAAGCAAAATTTTCCCATCCTTGTCCAGCAGTAACAGTTGTTATTGCAGTTACCGTTTTAGAAACTGTAGAAAATGGGAGTGCTTTATTGCTTGGTATCCCATTTACGAGTTTACGTATTTGCACAATAACTTTAGGCAAATCTAAATAATCAGTTGCATCACCTGGAATAGTATGAATAACAGAAAATCCTAAATCAACACTTTGTGCAAAACAATCACTCAAAATTTCAATTTCTTGGAACAAACTAGTTTCGCCTTGTTCTGGTATATTATGATCCAAACTTCTAGTTGATAAATCTGTATTTACTTTATCTGTTCCATAAAAATATCCTTCTGCTTTAATAGTATTATCACTAGAACTAATCTCAATCAATTTTGATCCACATGGAAATGCAGATCCTTCTGCATGATCTAAAATAACTCCGACAGCAGTAGTTCCATCCTCACGCAATAATCCACTATTAGTATCATACGTATCATCACTCCCAGTTGGTTTAAACTCTCCCGTCACATTTTTTAATCCTATATATGAATCATCACTAGAATCAACTTGGATAAACTCAACTACACCAGTCGAAACCACATATTCATTAGATTGTTCTAACCAACCGTTAATACCTCCATCATCTTGACTAGATTGCTCTATTCGGTGTATAAATTTTTGTTTTACTATATCATCAACTTCAATACTCTCTGTAACATCCTTATTCAACCTTAAAGTTACATATCCGTCATTGATATTAGGAATTCTATAACTAAATTCTAATTTTCCAAATTCATCAGTTTGAAATTTATTCGTTGATGCATAAGAATTTGCAACTTTATTTGATAACCCATGAGCAGGAGCAGTTATATCTTTTCCATCAAATTTAACAGTAATATCTTTACATATTGGTCTCAACCCTTCAACCGTTACTTTAATTATTTTTGATGATATTGTATCATCTGCTTCCAATTCCCATGATTTCCATTTAGTTCCGGTATATTTTCTACCAGATTTATTCGGATATTGTGAAGGAGAAATTTGCATAACTCCATAATACACACCAGGTTCTGCATATCTAATTGATAATGATCCATCAGTATCAGAATTTTCAAGTTCAATTTTCGTAGCAGTAGCAGGAAATGTTATCAAATTATTTTTCTGTAAATTTGAAAGTGTACCTGCTGATGCTAACATTGTATTATCTTTAGCTTGAAGTGAAGTATTATCAAATGTAATATGCTTTTTAGTAAAACTCGGTCTTATTTTATTTCCATCTGTTGCAACAGAATATTCTATATTATCTACATCTCCACCCAAAGAATCACGGAAAACGTGTACTGGTTCTACATCATCTTTAAGAACAATTTCTTTTTGAGCTGAATCTGTTCCAACAGGATTAACATTAACACTATTTTTATCATACAAATAACCATTAATCTTAACATCTGCCAATTTTATTCCATCCGATATTGATTCCTGATAAGTACTATTAATATCAGCCAGATTAAAATCTTGAACTCTACTATCCTTAGGTCCTTCTAACAATTTTACAATTCCATCAGATTCTAAAGTTAAAGTATTATTTTTTGCAGGATAAACTCCAAGTTTTTCAACCTTTATCTCTCCTCCAAAAGATGTCAATGGACTACGGTTTATTCCTGTATGTGGATTTGCAGAACTATCTATAACTCCTCGACTATCAATACAATCACTTAAACGATATGTTATACCATTTTTGCCTTCATAAACTGGAATATCATCATGGTGAAAAGCTGAACTTTTATTATCAAACTTACTTTTCCAAGTAACATTTACTGGAAAATGAATTCCTTGTTCAACAGTTTGTCCAAGATGAGCATAAGAAGATATATCATAATAATCTCCAGTCCCATGAATAAAGTAGTAATAAGCAATCCAAATAGGTCCTCCAGGAAGTTCTTCTCCTGTTTTTAATTTAAGAGTTCCTTGTCTATAATATGAATCATCTTGTCCAGTATCCAATGTATATCTATCAGTAATATCAAAACCTCTAGCAGGCAAATCCCCTACAGTTGGTGTAAGATCTGGCCAATTGCCAACAAATGTCGCATCTTTAGAAATCTCATAAACTTTAAAATTGTGAGAAACAATATCAGGTTTTGATAATAAAATTTCAGTAGATCCAGAAATTAATTGGTCTGTTATATACTCATGGTTACTAGACAATGTTTTTGTTGCAGATTTTCCATTTGCTTTAGTAACCGTTGCAACAACATAAAATGTATTGGCAGTAGATAATAATACAGAAGATAATTTTTTCTGTGCAGTAGTTATTGCCGGATTAGCTGATGAAGTATTAAAATCAAGTGTTTGTTCAATTACAGGAAGATTTAAATCATTTGTTTGACGTATTTCTAGATTTTTATTAGAATTTGAAAAATCATACTTATATTGTGTTGGATTCAAAAATCCTCCAGCACTTGTACTCGACGACCAAACTAATACAGGTTCAACAGGATCAAATGTAAAATCATCTGTTAAATTGATACTAATCCAACCACCATTAGTAGAATCATTATTTGCTGGTTGTTGAAATGTTTTACGTATTTTTGTAATAGTAACACCATCAACATCGTTTACTGAAGTTCCAATTTTATACAACCTAGGATTTGAAAATTCCCCTACTTCTCTAGTTTTTGTTCTATCAGCTTCAGAAGAAATAGGATATATTTCATCACTACTCACAGTTACACTATATAATCTACTAGTATCCAATTCACAAATTACATCAGTTAAACTTCGTTTAGAATTAGTAGCCGTATATTTTACCAAATGAGTTACATCTGCAATTGTATAAGGATTTATAGGAGGTTCATATGTTACAGCAGTAATATCAACAGTAGCATTTGCATCACCATCAAGAAGATATTTTCCCTTAATAGGAATAAATTTTCCTGTCATATCTTTGACTACAATTTCTGTTGTAGTTTGAGACACAACAGTACCTTCTACAGTAATTGCTGAAACACTTGCAGTTGCAGCTGCAATTTCAAGTTCAATTTTATCTCCGGCAGTGGCACCATGAGTTCCAGCTCTATCATTAATAGTTAATTTAGCAATTTCAATTTCATCAAATTGAATGTCATTCAATCCAATTTCAAATTCTGCTTGTGCAGGTAACCAACTATAATCATCATTATTAAAAACAGCAATTCCATCAGATCCTACTGCAACAACAGATCCTACATTTGATATCAAACTTGCAGGTACAGCAATACTACCCGATTCTCGTTCTAAATTAGCACCTGTGTTTATAATACCAAAATGAACTTGTACATTTAAAACAATATTTCCAGTGTTACCAACAACAGCACTAAGAAACTTTGCTTTAAACCCACTGGTACCAGATCCAGCAGTAGTATTATAAGTTTGTACTAAAAATTCTCCTGGAGTTAAATCAGTATATTCAGCAATATCACCACCATCCAAATGTATTTTAGTAATATTTTCTGCTAAAGTAATATTTTCAATTCTAGCAGATCCGATAGACTTATAAGTACCTTCAGTTATTTCTTTAGTTAATACTACTCTATTATTTTCTACTGTATTACCATCTGGAGCAAAATCTGGCCAAACTCCCCCACCCGCAATATTAATACCATTTTTAGTTACAACACGCAAACCAGATTCTGTATGGACAGAAGATCCTCCCCATAAAGAAGTAGTACCATCTAAAAGACTACTAGTTTTATCAGTTCCAATACTTCCACTTAAAGTAAATTCATTTGCTTGTCTAACAACTACCTTTTTTCCATCAACAATTTTAGAGCCAGAAGTAATTTTCAATTTAACACTATTATCAATATCATCTTCAACATCAATAGTAAATGGTTCTTCCTCTTGACTGACAACATCTGTAACATAATCTTTAGTAGCAATAGAATCTTGATATGAAATTTTATTCTGAACTTTTCCATCAATTATTCTTGCCAATTCAACAAACCCTTCATTAAGAGTGGCAGAACCAGTGTCCTCGTCAAATTTCTTAGAAGATAACGTTACTGCTAATTTATATCTTTCTGCGCCAGCTGCACTTACATTAGCATTAAGATCTCCTAATGTTGGATCTAACAAACTAGCATCTGTAAGTTCATTAACTATTGATTCAGTAACAGTTAATCCTATTTGATAGTTTAAACTAGATAAATCAGTATATCCATCATTAATTATTATTATTTGTGAGGCAACTTCTACTGCAAATCCATTAATATAATAAGTACCAGCACCTATATAAGCTAAAACCGCAGATTTAGTACCATCACCAACAACAGCCAATGTCTCTCCAGTATCATTACCAGATTCATACAATGTATCAGTATTTACAAACCTAGAACCAGTTTTCGGAATTACATATATACTTTCATAATTCTCGCCAGTGCTAGGAGGTCTTGAAGTAATAATTTTTCCTACTTTTTCTCCACCATCAGTTTGTATATTCATACCAATTACATATCTAGCAACTAAAGGATCTATAGAATCAGTATGATAAGTATCAAATAAACCATTTGAAGTTAGTATTATTTGTTGAACATCTGTTAATACAATTAATTCCCCAGGAACTAATTGATTTCCACTGTCTAAAGTTGCATTAGTAATATCTTTCAACTGTTCTTGAAGGTTGGTTTGGAGTTGGGTTAATTCTCTCGCCTGTACAGCAAAACTAGGCCTGAATAATATCCTCCTATAATTATCCCCCTTAACAGTCTCAAAATCGTCATAATACGGAGAAGTGTTAAAATCTAATTTTGCCATGTTTGTCTACCCCTAAAATTCTAAAACTAATCTAATTTTTTGTGTACTTCCTGATTGTCGTATAATAGGAGGAATATTTGCTTTATACAAGATGCTCCCCGTATATCTTTTAATTGTAGGTAATGTAACAGCAGAATATTCTGCAACAGCAGTTTCAGTTCCATTAGTCATGTGTAAATCATAATCAGTCGCTGTTGTACTAAACGCAGAAGTTCCATAACCAATATCAAATGTTACATGAATATCAGGACCAGATCCTCCTTCTACTTCAACCAATCTTCCTTTTGCTATTTTACCATCACTGGCATCTCTTTGTGTTACTGTAATATCTGTAGAACTTGAACTTGGAGCAACATAACTATTCAACTCTGTTATTGACGTTATATCTCCAGTTATACTCGTTAAAGTAAATTTATATGTAGGAATTCCAGAAGCACCAGTAAATTTTGTCCCCAAAGCTTCTCCATTTGTCACAGTATAATCATCAAAATTTGCAGTATATGCATAAGGCGCATAAAGTAATCCAACTTGTCTAAATTGATTCTCAGACATAAATCCAGTTTCACTCTCTGCTAAATCTACTGTTACCATAAGTCTGGTTGCATTTAATTCATCCAATACATCATAAGAATGTCCTCGAATTGGAGAAATAATAGGTTTCAAAATATTAATCCAAGGAACACTAAGACCCGAATGTGTAGTCGCCGATGCTACTTTAATCTCATCAATATTAAAATATCCAGAACCTTTATCAACAATCTCAATATAATAATTTCCTGCAGGAATCTTTTTAATAATTCCTTCAAATCCAGTTCCATCTCCAACCAACTCAACCTTTTTATTTATAAATCCAGACCAAGTTGTAGTAGATGAAAAATTATATGATCCCTTTACAGTAAGATGATAAACTTCTCCTGAAACCGCCTTCTCTCTGTTATCTTCGACCATATCTGAAAGAGAAACTGGTAACCATCCTCCTATCGTATCTGTTGTGGCCGTTGCAAAATTAGCTTCATCAGTAGTTGAAAAAGTAGTCATATGCTTCCAAATATATCCATCATCACTACTAGCTAAATTTTTTGATAAATAATGTCTTATTGACGTTGGAGTTCCTGCTGTAATATTATTAACTAAAGGTGTTCCAGCTGAATTAGCAGCTATTCCATTATTAGATATACATTTCCAAATATTATGATTTCCACTATCATTAGAATAAACATAATATTGTAAACCATCTAAATCAGTATCGTGAGAATATTCTTGATACGTAGTTCCTGCAGTATAATCATATCTAGGAACAACAAAACTTTTATTAGTTACCTTTTTGCAAAAAACCATATTATTCCATATGGAAATATCATCACTATCAGCATTTGTTGGTGCTGGAGGAGATGCCTCATCCGTCCATGGTACTATCCCGCCAACATATAAATATACATCTCCATTATTAATCAATTCTAAATATTTTTTTGCTAATTCTAATTTATGATTATTTGTTAATAATGCCATATTTTTTTCCTATGTCGTTTCTTGTTTAACATCAGCGGCAATTGTATCCTCAACCACTAAGATTGATTTAGTATGACTATCTGGTTTACCTGCATATACGTATTTAGGGGTACTTCTAAAACCAACAGGATGTATAGTTTTTTCTAACATATCTTTATAAATTTCTGGAGAAATAGAAGATTCTAATACATATGAAAAATCGTTATAGACATCTGGATCTCGTAATATTTGTGTTCCATCAGTGAATCCTATATTATCAATTGCACGTGGTTTACTCGTAAAAATAGGACTAGTAAGTAATGTTCCAGTTGCAGTTGCAGTTGGATAACCAGTTCCATCATTTCCACCAGGTGCTGATTTTGCTCCAAAAGCAATATCATTTCCAGTATATCCTAACCCAATATTTTTAACTTCAGTCTTAATAATTGACCCTATTTTACTACTATATGAATATAACTTACACATTTTATCAATTTGATCATTTGCTGTATTATAAGCATATGCCAGTGGAAAATCACTATATCCATCTCCCTCATCTAACAATTCTATTCCAGTAATCTTATTATTAGCATAACTTTCAATAATTGCTTGAGGAACTCTCGGCCCTACTGTTTTAATTTCAGACCCATAACAAGTTGCTACTGGTTTAGCAAATTTCTCATCAGTTGCCCCAGTATAACCTAGATCACTTTCAATCCATCCTTGATCAGTATTTAAATTTCCATTAGTTCCATTATAAATCATTCCTGCAAGCCAGCCCCCAAGATTATTATGTGCATATGATAAATGATATTGTTTACCAATATAATTTTTTCCAACAGATATGTTTTCTGATTTAATCTCTCCTGTCAACCACAATCTCCATTTATTAGTAGAAATATTTTCAAATTTGACAATATGATATAAAGTTCCCGTACTACCTTCTCTTAAAATAGAAAGTCTATCATAATTGGAAAAAACATCTCCACTCGGCCAATGTGTACTGAGAGAAGCTCCATAATTTGTTCCTGAATTCCAGGTTGAATTTATTTCAAATTCTGTTGTTATATCAGCATAAGAAGTTAAACTTCCAGTTTTAGTTGGAGCAAACCCATATATATCAATATAACGAATAGAAAATCCTATTTTATGAGTAGCACCTATTGAACTTCCCTGATTACTAGCATTACTATCAAGTATAATTGACTCTACAGGACCAGTAGAAACAGCCGACACAGCTACACTTCCTCCAACACCAGATGCATCCAATTCTGCCGCTTCTTCTCCTACTCGATAACCAATTCCCCCATTGGTGATAGTTGCACCACTTATAACAGGTTCAACTTTTGCACGTAAAACATTTTCAGAATTACTTATTTTAATATCATTACCATCTTTATCCTGTGCAGTAATTGTTTCAATTGTACTAAATGCTTCTCCAAAAGGACCTTTTTCTATATCATTACGCAATGACAATTCAGCAGATTCAACTAAAATAATATTATCAGTATCAGTTATTTTAATAACTGCATTAGTTGATGATCCATTAAGTCCAATATCTCTCTTATCTTCAATAGTAGGTACCAAATAAACTTCTTCTTTGTTATCCCCACTGCTTCCAGTATCATCTTCTTTATATCCCACTCCTGGATTATTAATAGCAACACTCGTAACTACACCAGAACTATTAACTACATAATCTAAAGTCAATCCACTAGCAGTGGTTGAAACTTCACCTGTACTTTCCTTAAAGTAAGTAAGTCCTGCAATACCAGTTGCCTGGATTTTATTAACACGCAACTTTCTTGAATTACCACCAACTGTTTCTGCTGGTAACGTTGAACTACTACGTATAGTCAATTCATCTCCAACTTTATAATCTTTTCCTATTGCGTTCAAAGTAAAAGAACTAATTCCACCAGATGAAGTTGTTGTATAATCTACAGTAGCATCTGTTCCAATACCACCATATAAATCTTTAGTAGCGGTAACTGAAGCTAATCCTGAAACTGCAATACGAGTTCCATTTTGTGGATGTGCAACTTGATAATTTCCAATAGATTTTACTTTAAATCCTATACTATCATCTCCTTCATGGGCAATTCCATCAAGAGGATCTGTTACAGGAGTTACATTATCATCTACTGCAAATCCAGTTGCTAAATCAGCATTAGAAATATTAGAAACTACAACTGTCTTTTTTGTATGATCTTGTGAAACAACTTTACCAGTTACTGTCCCAAGATTAATTATACTATCTTGTTCAACCATTTCTATCTTTTTTATTTTCCAATCAGGAATTCCACCAAAATCTTCACTAGTAAAACGTTGAAAAAGAGGATCTGTACTCCAGTAACCCACGCCACTAACACTATTAATATCAGATAATATAAGTTTTTTAGGTCCCCATCCTCTAACAGTTCCAGTTGCAAATTTGTTACCACCTAAATGTTGGGTAACTATTTTATCTATTATATCATCATTTAATGGAGTATCATCAACTGTATCCTGCAACGTTAATATTAATTCTCCATCACCAGCAACATCATCTAAAGTAACCTCAACTCCTCCCAAAGTATAATTAGAATTATGTAATATATTAACTTCCTCGTGAACTTGATAATCTGTTCCAGAAGTACTTGGTGTAAGAGTATCGATATCTATTTCATATACATTTTTATTTCTAGCAACATCATAATCTACGACTAATCCACTTCCATTTCCATAAGAAGTTATAACAGCTGTTCCATCTGTAGAATATCCACTTCCAACTCCTCTAGCAGCTAAAACTAAATCAAACAGATCTACTACTCCATCTTTATTAATATCACCCACTAAATTTGTTCCAGTTTGAGTAAAAGTAGTAGCAATACTAGTTAATGTTGCCAATCCAGTCACTCCACCAAAACTATTCACAGAAGTAACAGTAACTATTCCATTATTTCCAGAAACACCAGTAAGAACTGCACCAGATGAAAGACCACCTACCTTATAAGCATCTGCAACATTACTTAAAATATATATTTTATCACCGACCAAATAACCAATTCCAGGATCGGAAGCTGTAGCAGAAACTATTCCACCATCTCCCCTTGTTGTATAATCTACAATCAATCCACTACCAGTACCATATGTCGTAGCAGAACCAGTTATAGACCCAGCTGTTGTTATACTTTTAACAACAGAAGTTCCATTAAGACCAGTTACTTCTTTTAACTGGTAATAAATCTTATTTAAAGTCCAATCAGTCCAATCTAAAGTATCAAGTTCAGTTCCAGCTGCATCCTTTTTATAAAATTTAATATTACTACCAACACTAAAACTTCCATCTAAAACTTCAATATTAACCTTAGTATATCCAGAAGCGACTGCCATATTGCTTAATACAGCTGTAAGTGTAGCGGCACCAGTATTACTCCCACCCGTTACCGTTGGAGCAGAATCATATCCACTTCCAAAATTAGTAATTGTTATAGTATCAATAACTCCTCCATCCACAGTATAGGTTCCCGTTGCAGGCGTAGTTGGAGACCCACCAGTAAATGTTAAACTTCCTGCATCATATCCTGTACCACCAGCTGCAATAGTAACTGAACGTACAATGGCAGAACTTGTTGAACTTCCTATAACAAAACGTATATAATCATTTGTTTCTGTTCCTCTTATAATAACTGGATCTCCTTCCTCAAACCAAGAATCTCCAACAGAATATAAATTTCCAATTGTTATACTACTTGCAGTATTCAGATCAGTAGTACTTTTTACAATTCCACTAACATACTTATAAATCCCAGTAACAGTACTAGCAGTTCTAGTTCCTCCAACAGTAGTCGTAACTGTTGCACTAGAACCAGCACCTGTCTCAGTAGTTGTACTTTCACCAGTCGTAGCAGAATATCCAGTACCACCTGTAGCACCACCAATCAAATCAAAAGTAACTACAGGACCAGTAGAACCTCCACCACTTATAGTAGCAACCGTTAAAATTGCATTAGTTCCCGCACCATTATCATCAACACTAACAGTATCATCAACTGCATATCCACTCCCGCCACTTACAACAGTAGCAGTTAAAATTGTATCTGCTTTCAAATTATTTCCGTCAATTAATGGTGTTGTAGACGTTGTGCTAAAACTACCATTAACGTCAATCACATACAATTTATTATTTGCTGTATCCCATTTACTAATAATTCCACTTGCCCTACTCGACGAATCTTCTTGAACAACTTCAGCACCTACTGTAAATTCAGTACTATTACCTTCAGTAACATCTAAAATTGTATACGGTTCAACTTCTACACTATCCCCAACATCAAAACCAACACCGGTCAAAGAATGAGCATCATTTGATCCATCTGCTGTAATATCAATTTCAGTACCAGCAATTGCATTAGAACTAGAAGTAGCTAATTGTAAAATATCATCATCTACTTTTATTACATAATAAGAAACACTTGAAGTCAAACCAGTAATTGCAGAAGCACCACTTCTATACACAACTAAATTCCCAGTTAAAAATCCATGTGCAGTTATTGTAATCTGATCAGTAGACGGATCAACTGCGGTTGCACCATAAAATAATTTTGTTCCGTTAGCAGTAGAAATAGTTCCTTGTCCAACAATCGCACTAATACTAGCCACAGTAAGTGTTACCGTTGCATTAGTATAACCAGAAGGATCTTGCAATACAATAGTATCACCAACAGAAAATCCTACACCAGCAGTAACAGGCGTTGCATTGACAGTTACAACAGATGAACTATCAGTTGTAATAGAAAAAGTTGCTCCAGTTCCATAAAGACTAGTAGAATATATAGAAACAGTAGTAGCACTTTGACTTGAATACCAAGTACCAGATGTTGCACCTTGTGTGAAAGTGAGAACTCCAGTATAAATTGGAGTTGAATCATATTCTTCAACTGTATCAATACGAGTAAAAGGTGTAACAACACCAGGAGTATTTTCTAATAATTCAATCCACATAATTTTTGAAGAAGAATCCCACGATAAAACCTTTCCACGTTTTGTTTGAATTATTTGAGCTGATTGACCTGGATGTTCTACAATACCACCTATAGTAAACCCAGAAGTGTCAACAGTATCTAATACCAATCTTTGTGTTCTTTTATATAAATTAGCATTAGTATCATCATAACCAAGAGTTAGAGCTCTTTCATCTCCATAAAATGCAACTTTACCATCCGCAGTTTTACTAGTTACAACATCACTAACATTAGTAGTGCCTTGATAAGCATATATTTCATAACCACTTTCAGCATCATAAGTAATGGGAATATTCCAAAAATCCTTTTCGGGAGGTATTACTAATTCAGCAGGAACAACTTTTTCACTAGGAGAAAATTCTGGAGGTTTTCCAGAATTCCAATATGCAGTAGCTGTATCAGTTGGATCTGAAGTAACAACATGATAGATTGATTTACTACCTACAGTAGTAATAGTTTCTATTTTTCCCATTCCTGATTGAATATTCCAACCAGCAAATGAATGTTCTGTCGTTTCATCAAAATTCGCCATAGGTAAAAGTACATCACCTTTTGCCCATCCTGATTGGTTGTTTTCAAATAATTCAATTTTTAAAATTCGTTCATAACCACTTCCAACAAAAACAGATTTTAATGTAGAAACTACTCCATTAGAATACCGATTATCATATGATTTTAATAATGAAAGTCCATCTTCTGCTGGATCCAATGAACCAGGGATTTTATAACCAGTTCCCCCACTACCTAAAAGTACAGTTATAACAGGAGCAGTATCTAAGATTTTAATATTAGATTCATGGTCACTATTTAAAACATATGCCCTAGCACCAGTTTGACGTCCAACTACATACGTACCAGCAAATTCAGAAAAATTAGCAAGTTTAGATGGTTCAATACTAGAATCAATTTCTTGAATACGCATCCTAGTTTCAATGTGATATTTATTAGAAGATAATTTAAATATCTCTTTAGCAGGTTCTACAAATTTTGCAGTAACATTATACGCAAATCTAAATAGTATGTCATAACTTAATGCAGTTCCTTTTGATCTATTAAGTAAATTTGCAATCTTTAAAAGTCTATCTCTATCTCCAAGTAAATCCCCAGTATATCCATATAAAAATTCATTATATAAATTATACTTCAAATCATCCTTTATCAAATCAACATCTCTATATCCAGTAAGACGCATTAATTCTCCATGCAATCCTGGAACAGATTCATTCACAAATTCTCCAATCATACTAGACTGAGAAATTCCAATACTATTATTTGATTTATCAGCAAGTGTTGCCAATACATTTTGTTCTAAAAATTCATAATATACTTCTAAAAATCTTGTAAAAAGAGTTCTATCAGTTTTTCCCGATAAAGGTTTTTCAAAATCTAGATGTATTGTCGCTGGTAATTGAGAATAAATGAATTGTGATATAGTACGTGAAATTTTATCTTGATAATTCATATTATTTGTCGAAATCCGTAATTAATGTTGCAGTAGTATACTCGTCCCTGATTTCTAAAATTTCTAAGTTTTCTGGAATAATATCTTGTGGGTTAATTTGTCCTATAAAATCAATTGTATTTTTTCCAGAAACAATATTGACAACCGGAAATGGTTTCCATGAATGTATATATCCTGTTTCATAATCAATCTTAGCAACAATAGGATTAAAACTACTTGCTTTTGCATACTCACTATTAGGCTCTCCTGATCTGCTAAAATTGTTCATAGTAATATCTACACCATCTTCTGCATTGACTATTTTTATAATTCCAGTTTTACAATTTAAATCTGGAACATCAGTTAATTTAACTGTCAACAAATTCCAAAAAGTACTTGATGCACCAGTAGATCCAACAACATGTCCTAAAAGATTGAATGTAGAACTAGAAAACCCATTATTAACAATTGCAATTGTTCCACGTTTAGTTCCCTTTGAATCAACAACAGTATCCTTTATATAAAGATCATTGAAAGTAACTGTTGGGATTGCCCAAGGACCAGATTTTACTGAATATAGATATTTTGGAAGGTCATCCGCATTGTTAACATTTTCTGCAGCCGAAGTACTGGCATCTAAAGTAGGTGCATATTCTAAAACCTTAGAAGAAGGTTTTATTACTGAAACTTTAACAGTATTACTCATAATAGAGTTATCAGCATCATCAACATCACCTACTAATTGTGAATATCTAAAAACACCATCAAATATTCCAAGACGATTTTTATTATAATTCTTTATTGATTCCAAAACTTTATATTGTATCGTTCCTGATTTTTCAGCAGTTAAAGTAGGATTATATTTAATCTCTGCATTTACCTTCAAACTTATCGTTCTATAATCTTTTATTTCAATACCAATTCCAATAACTTTATACTTATCTAAAAGGTTTCTCACAACTTCTTGCTCTGGATCCGATAATTGTTCTCCGATTAAAGGTTTGATAGAAATAAAAACTTTTCCATAATCTTTCGTATTGTTTGATTCTCCACCCCAAACACGGAGACTACTAATGTTAGTATAATTTGCAGTTAATATTGCTTTATAATCATCAATAGTAACTGCTCTATTTTGATGTTGGAAAGATCTAGGTGCTAAATATTTAATCGAATCAATAGTTTCTATATTTCCACCACCACTACTCGCAGATGCCGTTGTAGTAGTTACTGTAAGATTTGTTGGATTTCCAGATGAATCTTCTCCCCAAGCTTGTGATGATGATGAAAGTTCTAATCCTGTTAAACCATTTGCATCTGCTCCATCAGCTGTTAAATATTCAACTGTTATAACATTCCCCGCAGATAATTTTTTCCCATAAACTCCGTCACCAAAACTTATTTCATATGTTTGATCTTCTGCTTCAGCAAGGAAATAATATTCTGAGGAAGAAGTTAATGCAAGCAATCCATCATATTTCGTATATACATTAGAACTGGTCACACCAGAAGATGCTCTTATTTTAACTGCAATAGTTGATGAATCAATATCAGGATTATCAAGTATAAATCGTTGATTCTTATTACCAGTAAAAACAAATTCCTTTATTAATTTAGAACCCTGAGTTACCGATAAATTACTCACGGAAAAGGTTCTATCTCCATTACTCACAGAACTATCCCAAACAACAATTTTATCTTCTAAAGTATAAAAAGTATAAGATTTTCCTGAACTAGTAACATTAAATTGTGTATATACAGGTATTTTAACAAAATCTGTATCAACTCCAGTTTCCTCAACCATACTTAAATTTAATAATGCAGTAGCACCTGTTTTAGACCTAGGAGTATATCCCAATTGTTTTGCTAAAGAAACAACAGAATCACGTTGAGTGGCACTATCTAAATACATTTCATTGGCAACCATATTTAAATAATATGCCATATAATGTGTATTATAAGCTAAAACATCTAGCAATATAGACAATCCAGACCCACTAAAATCATAATCTGTAAATTCTGTTTGATCAGCAAAAAAATTCTTTAAGTTTGTCTTAATTGTATCAAAATCTAATTCTGTAACTCGTAATTTATCTGTAGCCATTTTACCTTAACCGTTCTAAAAATAGATTTAATTGGACAGAGCCCGATGGTTGATTTACAATAGAAAATTCCACAGATACATCATATGCAGCTTCATCTGGATCAGCACTTACATCTACACTTACCAAACTAACCCTGGGTTCAAAATTATTTATAACATCTTCTATAGCTAATTGCAATTCATATGCAGTCGTCGGTGTAACTAAATCAAATAACAAATCCCTGACACCAGATGCAAGCTCAGGATGAAATAATCTTTCAGCAGGTCCAGTGAGCAACAAAACTTTTAATGCTTGTTTTATTGCATTCTCACCTTTTTTCTTTGCTATATCAGTAGACCTTGCCTTAGTAAAATTAAGATCAATATCAACATATTCTCGATCTTGAAATAATAAAGAACGTTCTAATGGTTGTTGGTTCATCTATTAATTGCCTCTAATAAGTTTGCTTTTTCTAAGTCATCCAACTCTATTTTTATGGATGTAGATTCAAGTTCCATTTTAATTTTCTCTAGAATAGGTATCTCATCTAAATTTATATCTGGATCAGAACCACCAACTTGTACAGTTTCATTTCCAGTCCTAATAGCTGCTCCGCAAATAGTAAAATCTCCCTTTCTACCTGCTCCCCGACTATTTACAAAAACAGTATCACTAGCAGTTTTTAACCAAGGAAATTCAGCACCTTCTAATCGTACAGTTCTTCCCTCTGGTTGAGAATCACCAAACGGAACATGTTCTTCTCTAAAATCATATTGTCTATGTACACCATAACCAACAATCTCATCACCAACATTATTTGTTACACCCAAGTTTTCCGTTCCGATTAAAACATCACCACTACCAGCATAAGGTCCTTTTGCCTTCTCCGAAGGTTTACCACTTTGATTGCTCTGTTGTGTTGATTGATCTTCACTCCATGCAACTGCTTGGCCATATTGTGAATGTCCACTATCTTTATCTATACTTACTCTTGTAATTGGTCTAGTCATATTTATGCCGGTTGTAACGTAATATTACTTGTTGTGCCATTTTCTAACAATAAAAACAACAACCCATCTGTAGTTATTATTTCTGTATCATTAACTTTTAATTTATTATCATCCATTAATATAAAAGTTGAAGTTCCATCTTCCTTCAATAAAGATAATTTATAATTACTCACTGTATCCAAATATGGAAAATAATTATTTCGTCCACTCAAACCCTCTGTACTAAGAAATCCATCTCGTACTGCATCAAAATTTTGATAAACTTTAATACTAAAGGATTCTTGCGTTAACAATGCATCTGTATCACCATTATACATTCCAATCTCAAAATTGTAATCTCTAGTTACTTGATCTTGTATATTTTCTGTACTGGTAACTATATTTGTATCAGTATATGTATAAATCCCAGAAGTAGTTACTAATTGTCCGAGAAAAGTTGAATCTTTATTTTTTGTTAAAACTCCTCGTTCATCATAAACAGTATTTTTAGAATACCACAATGTTTTTGGGTCACTTTCAGTCCCTATAACATAAGGCACAGTAACTTTTGTTTTTGTTACACTATCTTCAACATATGTGTCTACTGATTCTACTATTCTATGATGTCCAGATTTAGTACTCAATCCAAGACCAGTAAATAATCCAGTTGAAGGTGTTAAATTTAAAAACTCAACTTTACTTTTAAAAATACTTTCTTTATTAAAATTAGAACTCTCATTACTATTTATAGCCCATGACTTATTAAACACATTCACAGAATCAAAAACCGTACCATTTAAATTGAGATCAGTACCACCTATTCCACTAGGAAGATTTACTCCTGGTGGTAATTCTCCAGAAATCAATTTAAATTTAGTATTAACACTATTTGAATTTTTAAAGGAAATAATATTTTCATATTTCAATGAATTTCTTGTATGAGTCCCAGATTTTCTGGGTGTAACCATCAAATCAACAAAATTTTCAAAACCAATATTTACAGGCAATCTATTCGCATTATTAAGTTTTCCTCCGAGAGATGCAAATAATGTAAGAACTATCATATTTACAATAGAACCATCTGAACCAATAAATTCATCAAATTGTATAAGTTCAGAACTTGTTAAATCATCATCAGTAAATTTTACATTAGCTTTAAAATCTGTAACAGTAGAATCTATTGTCGTTTCAGATCCATCTGCTTTAACAAATTTAATCTCATTCATCTAATTTCGGAGGTGATGCATATTTCATAGGTTTTTCATTTTCATCCAATTCTGGATTTAACCAAATTGAATATTTTGCTCCGTCATTTCGATTTAGATCTAGATCTTGTCCACTATTAATAACAACGTGTTTGTCACAATCAATATTAAGATTTCCTTTGAATTTAACTTTCATATCTAAATTTACAGTAAGAGTATTAGTTTCCTCATCATATGCTATTATCTTCTTTTCTCGGAGAACTCCAGCTGCTTTCATAAGACTTTTCAATTCATCATCAGTAACATCAATATCTTCCATTGGAATATTTCTCGGCAATTTTTTAATCACTATACTATTCTCCTAATTTTATTGTTTTAGGTTTAGATGGTATAACTGGTTCAACAATAGGTAAATCTGGAATAATAATAGCCGCAGGAAGTGGCAAAGTAAATGGCCCACCCATATGTGCAATTCCTCCCCATACACCAAAAACAGACGGCACTGTCATATCCATCCCACCAAATTGAAATATAGGTGATTCAAATTGTGTTGCAACTCCTGTCTTAACTCTAAACTGTCCAGTTTCTCCAGTTTCAAATCGTATTGTTCCACCTGCCTTAAAATTTATATCTCCATCGGAAACAATATTCAAATTTCCACTAACTTTCAACGTTTTACTACTAAGAACCATTTCAAAATCTTCCCCTATAATCTTTACAACTCTTGCTCCATCTCCCTTAATAACTTCAAATGTTCCAGAACTATGAACTTTACTCAATCTTTCTGAACCAGGAGTATCATCAACTTCAGTAACATGTCCAGCTTGACTTTCTTCTACTTTATTATGTGGATACTTCGCATCATAACCCAAATCTGGAACTGTAAGTGAAATCGGAATAACCTCACCAGATGTACTTGTTCCATCAAAAGTTTCTCCAGCTGTATAATCTGATACATACGTATCAGCAGTTTCACCTCTTGCAAGACGATTTGTATTTATTTCATCAGTTAAAATTTCACGTTTTCCACCCCAAGATGGTGCAGATTCTGGAGGTGCTGAATCATCTTCAGTTTTATAACCAGAATCTATAATGTGTGTCATAACAGGTTCTTGAGCATCATTCCCATCACGAAAAAACCCCATCACCCAAGTTCCCACTACAGGTCCAACAGGAGGATCGCCAGGCCTACTATTAATAGGCATTGCTGGATAGGCCCACGGCAATCCATCAACTGGAATATCACCTTTATCTTGTGAATGAAATCCTAATATTCGGACACGGCAACGTCCTATCTCCAACGGATCATCTCTGTCTTCAACACGACCTTGCCACCAAACAAAAGTATTAAATTGTTCTATCATCTGTATTTTGTGTAATTAAAACTTCCTTTTTTCTCCAAGCTTGGATGTATTCTTCCTCAAGTTTATATACAACACTAAACATTTCTTTTAACAATTGAACTTTATCGGTCCTAGGAAATTCATCTGTAATTGTTTTAAGGATTTTATCGTATGCATCAAATTCAAGTTCACATAAATTAGCTGACTGACTAACATCAGAATGATAAATATAACTTGCAAAACAACTACAATCAATTGCAATGTTAGATTCCCACATTGTTTTTTCTATAAACTTTAAACGTTCATTTACTTCATCGTAATATACTGGCATTTTTATTTCTCCTTATTATGAACAGCAGTTACAATCGCTGCAATCGCAATCGATGCAATCACAATCGCTACAACAACATTCTTTTTTATTTGACATAATTTTCTCCTTATGTTACCTCATATTCTTCTGCAACATCTACTTTATCGGCATCTTTTTCTTCGATAAACAAATGTCGTAAAGATTTTCGTTGACGTTCTTTTCTACGTTTTTTAGCGTCATAATAGTCAGTACCATCATATACAAATTGCAATTCGTGATGTTCAAAAAATTCATACATACGTAATGGATGTGTTCCGAATCCCATCCATGTCATAACATCAATTCCAAATCCTAATTGAATGTTAGTAATTCTAGAACAAAGTCCTAATAGTCTTCCAGATGCATGAAAAACTCCACCACCAGAATTTCCAAATATAGACGGTGCATTGTACATGATATAAGCCTTTTGTTCAATCATTTCTCGTAAATAAGTTAATTCTCCTTTATTAGAAAATGGATCGTGCAATAAACTACAACCACTTGTCCAAACTTCATCAAACAATTGCAAATTATCAATGTCTGACTTAGGATAAATCTTGGCAACATGATCTTGTTGTCTAGTATTATGCAACTTAACTGCGGCCAAATCATGTCCTTTGTCATATGCAATAATTTCTGCCTGAGAACTATTTGCAGAAGATATTTTTGATCCGTCATAATCAAAAACTTCAATAGCAACTTCTTCAAGTATATCTTTTTTAATCTCCCTTTTCAATAAAGAATCCCATTCATTTTTTACTGTAATTGCCCCATCAATCACATGTTGACAAGTTAACACAATATTAATATATTTATTTTCATTTTTCGGATCAAGCTCACTATATACCAATACACCAGATCCACCAGCTTTTCCAGCCTTAACTCTGGTAACAGGATACAAAACTTGTTCGTGCAATTCTTGTTGATTCACGTTATCACCCCTTATTTTATTAGTGTTTATGCAAATGCAATTGTATCAGATGCAATTCCTGGAATAGTATCTTCTAAATTATCTTGATAAGAATCCTTTACAGCTGTTATTGTTGTATTATATTTATCTGCATCTATTGTATGCCTTAATGAAACAATTAAATATCTACCCGAATAAACAGGATCCCATACATCTCTCACACCAGAAGGTTCAGGAGAAACAACCCTCAAATCAACAACATCACCAATAGTTTTTGTTGTATCACCAGCAACTATAATAGTCACTGCAAAATTATTTAATTGTTGTAATTGAGATATCCTTACTGGTAATGAGGTTTGTACACTATCACTGTAATTCAAATTATTATACTTTTTCATATGTTTAGGAACATACATTATCTTAGAATCATATTTTTTACTATAAGACTTGTCTCCGGTTAAATCTAATTTCCCATTATTCATATGTTTATATGCATCATATGAGTCTGCATAATTAAATTCGTTTATTATAAACGATCTTTTCACAATATCATGTTCAATAATTTTATTTGCATACATTCCACTGGTAATGTTTTCTGATATGTCTATTGATTGGTCAAAGTCAATTGATTTAATAATATAAGGATTAGGAGTAACCATACTTCTAACTAATTGACTATATGTAGTAATATTAGAATCTTCTATATCATTGAATAAACTCTCCAACGAAACAAAATTATATTTATCTTTGTCCTGAAAAAAAACATAACTCGCACCTTTATAAGTCTCAGAAATTGCTCTATTCGCCAACCAATTCAATGCTTCAAATGGGGTCCAATTTGGAATTATTAAATTTTGTTGTGGTAATGTATCTTCAATATTAATTTCATCAGCATCAAGCTTTAAATCATTCACCAAAATACTATTTACAATTCCAGAAATAGGTTGTCCTACATATGATTTACTTATTGTCGTTGTTATATCTGTAAAATATTTTTCTGAAATAAAATTTACAGCATATGCTGATACCGTAGGATTTTCTTTTTGATAATCACTAATTGAATATATTTTATAACTTTGCTCAAATTCTTCAGTAGTTACAGAATTATTGTTTGGATCCAATACACTAACAGAATAATTTATATTAACAGTTTCATAACCAAGAATTGGTAAATTTCCATATACATTTCTACTATCATTAAATATCATATTTCCAGTTATACAATTTTCAAACATATTTTCATACAAATTCACCTCAACTGCAATACTTCCCATTTCAAATACTAGATCATCACTAAAATCTGAAAATAATTCAATCGCTATTATTTTATATGATCCTGGAATAATATTCATCGTATTTTATCTTTAAAATCCTTTTCAAAAGTTCCAATAAGTCCTGGGTTCAGCATTTTAATTTCTCGTTTTTCTTCATTTATCCTATCTTCATATGTTGCATTATCAACTGCAACTGGTGGAGCCCAAGAAGATGTTCCTCCTGGAAGTTTTGCTCTCTCAACATCACTAAATCCTTTATCAACAACCAATCTATCAACAGAACCATCTCCATTATCTCGTACAACTTCATAGAACCTTGGTGCGGCAAACTCTTTAACAGTAGAGTCAACATCAGCTGATACACTAGATGTTGAACCAGTAATTACATCAGTAAGATCCCAATCAGGATCAAGACTATTTTCATAAACAATCTGTCCTAAATCTGGATTATAATCTTTGACAGTAGCAGTAGCACTAGAAACACTTCCAGTTATAGTTTCTCCTATTATAAAAATATCACCATCGGGACTAAGAGTTGAAATATCATACACTAAAACTTCATCTGGATACTTCTTCTGAATATAATCATCAAATTTCTTTCCATCTAATACCCAATCAAAATAAGGATCAACAACTCCATTTACATGAAGAACAATCCAATGATCAAGTGGAGATCCATATGCACCTCTAGCATATTGTTCTGGAGGTCTACTGTCTGTGACTACATGTTTGTAATAAGAACTAATATAATCAGAAAAATCATTTCTAATTCCAACTCGTCTAGTTATATCGACTACAGTTTTAGCATCCATTAAATCTTTAGTTAATGTATACTTAATTGTAGGAAATGCTCCAAAATATTGTATAGGCATTCTTTTTTTCCCTATTTATTTTCTACATGGATATTTTCTTTCAGTTGTTTACTTTCCCAACCAACATCTGCTAACTCTCCAATTTTCTTTCCTGCTTGACCCGCAAAATTCGCTGCTGTAGGTATTACTAATTCTGTCAAAGAAAGTGTTAAATCAATCTCAACTGGTGAACCATCAATATGACTTGCCCATGCTCCAGCACCACTAAAATTAGTAGCAATCTGTGTTATTGCACACGTATTTAGTTTTGGTAAATAAGGATTATCTTTATCAGCAAAATTGGTTTTCTCCATCTTTCCTTTACCTTCAGACCCCATCATAAATCTAACATCCCAATGTAGAGGATAATTTAAAAAATAATCTCCACCACCTAATTTTGCTGAAGAAGCACTTTTAAAAATATTAATAATTCTATCAAGTCGTATTGCTTCCTCATGTGATTCTGCAACTAATTTATGTACAAATTCCCATGTTCTATGTGACATACCAGTAAAAAATTGTTCTGATACTGGATTTACAATACGTCCTCTTCTGCGTTCAATAGTTCTTTGTCCTACCCCTCCACCTCCAAATGCACCTGCAACCATACCAACTATATCTTCTACTATACTAGTTTTTCCAACTCCTTTAGTAAATTCAGTCTTTATTGACTCTAACGCTTGCTTACTCAAATATTTAACATTTCTCTTTAGCCAATCATCTTGGGCACCCCATCCTGCCTCAAGTTGTTCATTGAGTTCTGCTGGCATAGGTAAATAAAGTACTGCTTGTTCCTCATTTCGGGTATTTCCTAAAATAAAATCTTGATATGGTTTACATTCATAACGTATGTAATCATAATTTGTTATATTTATTGGAAATGCATATTTACCATGAGGTCCTTTTGACTCACGGTTCTCCCCTGGTTTATAAGCTACAGCGTCCTTTGCCGCTTGTTCACGGCTCGTTGATAGATTTTGTTTAACTCTAGGATCTTCTCCACTCCAGTCCTCTGGAGAATATAGGTGCCCATCACCATGCCCCTGTGTACCTTGAGTAAACTCCCGTGCCGTGTCTAGCGTATAAACCAAATTGCTTAAATTCAATATTGTACCTAACACAATTCACCTCCTATAAATATTAATATACTAGTAGCTTTATTTATAAATACTTGTATGGCAAGAACCGGTTTTTATGAATTAAAAAATCCACATAAGTATTTAGGTGTCACCCGAAAGTTGAAGTATCGGTCTATGTGGGAAAGAAATATTATGAAGTGGTGTGATATGGAACACAACATCGTGAGATGGTCATATGAACAAATAATTATTCCATATAGAAGTCCAATAGATAAGAGAAATCATAAATACTATCCAGACTTCTACATAGAACGTTCTAATGAAAAGGGAATTGAAAAATTCTTATTAGAAGTTAAACCTCAAAATCAAGTAATAAATCCAGCAAAAAAATCAAAGGCAACTATCTACGAAATGAAAACATATGCAGTCAACGAGGCAAAATGGATCGCCGCATTACGTTTCTGTAAAAAACGAAATCTAACTTTCAAGATAATAACTGAATATAATCATCCAGTTCTAAAGAGATATAAAAAATGAGAATACAACCACAACAATGGACCGCTTGGGATAGAGTAAGAGGTATTACTCAAGCAAATACTAAAAGAGCAATGACTTGGTTCAGTCAACAAGTAAGAGCAATAAGCAACTTTGGACCTGCTCAAATGTGGGCACAACATAGAGATGATCTAGTCTCACAAATACATCGTGGTGGAATGTTCTTATTCTTCTACAATCCAAAATTGAAAGATAAACTTCCATACTATGATAAATTCCCATTGGTGATTCCACTAGAACGTTATGCAGATGGATTCTTAGGAATAAACTTGCATTATCTTCCACCAAAAATACGTAGAATTTTACTCAATAGAATACGTGACAGACACATGTCTTACAAGACTTTAAAACGTTACAAATACATAAAACCTATCATAAAAAGATATCTAAATAGTCATATACAAGGTAGATTTCTATTAGTCAAAGAAGAGGACTGGGAAACAGCAATCTTTCTTCCAGTTGAACGATTTGTAAAGGCAACTAAAAAATCAGTTTGGAGTGACAGATAAATGGGAGTACCACAAAAATTCATAAATAGTTTACAATCTGGAATGGGAATAGCAAAACCTTCACATTTTTATGTTCAAATATTTGAAAAAACTTACGAAAATGAATCTAGACAGCGTGGAGAATCACAATTACTTGTAGGATCAAACAGTCATATACAAGAAAACGTCATTAGTTTAAGATGTCACCAAGCAATTCTTCCGGGGATAACAGCCGCAACCAGCCAATATGGTACTGGAATGCCAGAAAAAAACAATCCTTATCGTGCTACCTTTGAAGATGTTGCATTTAGTTTTTACTGTTCTGAAAATCTCATTGAAAGAGATTATTTTGAAACTTGGGCAACTTTAATATTCAACACTTTAAATAAAGAAAAAAAACGATATGAAAATTGGCAAGTTGCTTATAGAGAAGAATTTACAAAGAATATAGAAATAATAAAATTAAGTCAAACTGGACATGCAACGAGAAAATACACTCTACACAATGCTTTTCCAACTATCTTAAATGACACAACATTAGATTGGGGAGATGAAGAAGTTTTAAAAATGGAAGTTACAATGTCATATGATTGGTGGACATCTACTACTAGAGATCTTCCAGATATGAAAGTTCCAGATCCGGGCAATTACATGAAGGATTTTCATCCTAAAATTCATTCAAAAACTCCAACTAGCTTTTTTGATAAACCATTAGAAGATTGGCCCGAACCAAGATCTCAATCCGGTCCTGCAGTTTCTAGCAGCGATCCAAAGAGTTTTGGACTTACAAAAGATAAGGGGAACTGGATAAAACGAAATCTCATAGGAACAGATGAATTTTAAAATACAACAAGGAGCAATAATTAATTATGCCTTTACCAACAATTGAAGTACCAAGTTACAAAATAAACATTATTTCAGTACCAAACACAATTACATACAGACCTTTCCTAGTAAAGGAAGAAAAAATTCTACTAACAGCATTAGCTGGAGAAGATGAAACAGAAATTATCAATGCTATAAAACAAATAATTTCAAATTGTATTATTGAACCAGAAATAAATGTAAATATATTACCAATCTTCGATATAGAAAATTTATTCGTTAACTTACGTTCAAAATCTGTTGGATCATTATCAACAATTGGACTAGCATGTAATGAATGTGAAGAATCTAATCAATTTGAAATTAATTTAGATGATATTCAAATTAACACCGATAAAAAACATACAAAGGATATAGAATTAATCAAAGATGTAATTGGTGTTACAATGAAATATCCATCAATAGATATATTAACATCGGTTGAAAATACAGAAGAAGATGATGCAGGAATTTCTCAAGTTTATGATTTAGTTTCTGATTGTATCGAAACTATTTACACAACCGATGAAGAATTTCAAATGACAGACTACACAGATTTAGAACGCAAT
>CEWR01030298.1_pt1 | contig 37948 bp, 35 predicted proteins | sample 356321 | NCBI WGS metagenome assembly CEWR01 (sample SAMEA2621551, study PRJEB7988) | marine metagenome | biome: marine biome (ENVO:00000447); feature: mesopelagic zone (ENVO:00000213); material: "saline water (ENVO:00002010), including plankton (ENVO:xxxxxxxx)" | depth 790 m
CCGCCGCCAGCCTCAGCGACATGGCAGCCGGCGGATTCGTGCTCGGACTGGGCACCAGCACGCCGATCATTATTCAGGACTGGCACGCAACACCCTGGGGCGACTCGCCCCTCACTCTAACTCGCGAATGCGTGGAATTGGTCCGCCGATTCTTCGCCGGGGAGCGAGTGACGACGGAATCGGGCCGATGGTTGTATCGCCGAGCCTCCTTAACGACGACGCCAAAATCCACGGTTCCAATCTATCTGGCAGCCTTGAACGACCGTATGTTGCAACTCGCAGGAGAGATTGCAGACGGCGTCATCCTAAACTTCGTCAGCGTTGGCGATCTTGTCCATGCAAAAGGGAAAATTGCCGAAGGCGCCCGTCGCGTCGGTCGATCACTGGAGAATTTTGAATACGTGATCTTTTTTCGATCGACGGTTACCGAAGACTACGAACTAGTTCGCGAACGATACCAACGTGAACTACTTACCTACGTGATGGCCCCCGTCTACCAAAAAATGTTCGCTCGCGAAGGACATGCGGAACTCTGCAAAGAAATTCAAACGCTCTGGCGCGCCGGCGAAAGGGAAACAGCGCTGGCGACCGTACCGGAGACATTTATTCGTGACCGAACCTTGATTGGTAGCACAACCGACATTCACGCGCGTCTTGCGGAGTACCAAGAGGCGGGGCTCGATTCAAGCATGATTTTCCCTGTCGCCATCCCCGCCAACGATTATTTCGATGACACCCTAAGAACCATCGAAGCGTTAGCGCCGGAGAGCTAGCAATGCTTACCGAAACACAACGAGCAAGCTACCAAGCCAACGGTTATTTGCTGCTTTCAGGGCTTGTCGACACCGACTCACTCGAACGCTACAACCATCGATTCATCGAATTTGTTGAGGGTGCGGCAACACCAGTCAGCGAGATGAAACTCATGCAGGACGTTATGGTCGCTAAGGGTGCAGTCACACCGCACACTCCGCTGCACGCTATCAATAAGCTACTAAATTTCGAGGACGATCCCGAACTCTACGAATACGTACGACATCCTGCCTTGTTAGCACCAGTCGTTGAATTGCTCGGAAGTCACGAGCTTTACTCGATCGTCACCAACGTCTTCAACAAACCGCCTGGCGTCGATGGACGCCATCCCCTGCATCAGGATCTACGTTATTTCCGTTTAAGGCCACCCGAGTCGATCGTTGCGACCTGGACCGCGATTCTTCCTTCGACCCGCCGTACTGGTTGCTTAGCAGTGATACCCGGCAGTCACAAGGGACCTCTACTGAAGCACGCAAACCCGGATTGGGAATACGTCAATTTTGCGTTTTACGGAGTTGAGGCGCCCAACCTCGAAGAACGTGTGCACATCGAAATGGAGCCTGGTGACACCCTATTTTTTCATCCGCTCTTGATCCATGGATCGGGTCGAAACCGCGACACCGTATTCAGACGTTCAATCTCAACGCACTACGCCCGCGCCGACTGTGTCTCGGCGGGCGAGGATTGGCGCTCAAGCAGTCGCGTCCGCCGGCTCCAATAGAAAATAGTATGCCCGTTGGATGACCACCACGGGTCGGTCGCGTCAATGAAACTGCGGAAGGACTTCCTCCGCAAACAATGCCGCCGGTTCAACGGTATCTTTACCAAAAAATTCCATGACTAACATGGTGCAACCCATCTCAACGTGTTTCTGGATCGCTTCACAACACTGGTCAGGAGTGCCCGTGATCGCGATCGGTCCTTTCGGATCGCCCATGTGACCACCAAAAATTTTCTGCGCCCGATCCGCCATCGGTCCTGCTTCTTCCGCAGTACGTGCAATCGTCACCAAACACTGTTGACTTGGCCTTATTTCACCAAAATCCCGGCCCACCGTATCGCAATGTCGTTTCAGCACGTCGATTTTGTGTTCCAGCACCCGGTGGTGGGCGGCCAGGTTGTTCCAGATGTCCGCTTCCTGGGCGGCAAGTTTCAGCGTCACCTTTTCACCCGCTCCGCCGATCAGGATAGGAACCCGTCGCGGCGGCTTGGGTTGGCAAACGACATTTTCCGTCTTGACATACCGACCGCGGTAGCTGATTTCCTCCTCCTCACCCCACATTCGTTTCAGCAACTCGACCGTCTCAGCTAATTGTGCCAAGCGCTCGCCCGTCGATAGAAAGGGGGTGTCAAAATCGGTGAATTCACGCGGCATCCATCCGGCTCCAAGCCCGGCAATAACACGTCCCCCGGCGATATTGTCGGCCGTTGCAATGATCTTGCCCAATTGCGCGGGGTTGCGCATTCCGGCGGGAGTGACGAGCGTACCAATCTCTACCCTTTTGGTGATCGCAGCGAGCGCCGACACCATCGACCATGCTTCTAGAATAGGAAGTTGTGGCGACTGCGGCCCGTAAAAATGATCACAAACCCAAATAGAATCAAACCCCTGCGCTTCAAAACTTTGCGCGGCATCTGCTGCCGCCACCCACGGTCGTTTGATCTGCGGTACGGTCACCCCAAAGTGCACACTGTTCATCTCAAAACCCCCTAGTTACAAACCTAGCTTACCGCGAAAAAGCCGCCTCAGCAGATAGCTGAATACCACCCCATCAATATCGACCGAACGCTAGCTGTCACGCGCACGAATTCGTTGCCGCAATAAGGCATGAACGAGATCGATCGTTGGCGTTGGTTGCCCAACGAGACGAGCAACTTCCATCACCGACTCCACCAGCGCAGCAATTTCGAGAGGCCTTCCTTGCTCGAGGTCTTGCAACATCGACGTCCGGTGCGCACCAACGGACGCAGCAGCGTCGATCCGCCTATCAACATCCACAGCAAACCGGATACCGTGTTTTTCCCCAACGGCTTGCGCCTCTACCATCATCGCCCTTGCAATGACACGAATACCTGCATCGCCGGCAAGAACATCGAGGGTGGCCATCGTCAACGCGCTAAGCGGGTTAAAGGAAAGATTCCCCCACAGCTTGACCCAGATTTCGTCGCGGATCCGTGGCCGCACCGGTGCCTTTAAGCCCGCATCAATGAACACTCTTGCCAGGGTTCGGACGCGCTCGCTTCTTTCCCCCGACGGTTCGCCTAGACTAAATTTATCGTCAGACAGATGCCTTATCACCCCTGGCTCAGGCACCTCGACGGACGGGTACACGACACAACCGATTGCGCGTTCGGGACCTATTCCTCTCCATATCAAGCCCCCTGGATCAACACTTTCCAAGGGGCGTTCGGTGTTAGCCGAATCAAGACCATGGAAATACCACCAAGGGAGCCCATTAACCGCACTGACAACAGCGGTGTCCGGCCCGAGGAGCTTGCGTACATCGGCCACCACGCCTGATAAGGCATGCGCTTTGAGTGTCACAAGCACGAAATCCTGGGGCCCAAGTTCCGCAGCGGAGTCCGTGGCTGTAATCGCATGTGTTTGCGATTTTCCATCACGCCATAGCGTGAGGCCGTTCTTTTGGATGGCCGCAAGGTGAGGCCCCCGCGCAACCAACGACACCTCGCAACCCGCACGGGCGAGCATCCCGCCGAGATATCCTCCGATAGCGCCCGCCCCAAACACACAAATTTTCACGGCGCGAGTCCGAGCGCTTTTGCAAGTCCAATGCGCTGGATCTTTCCGGTCGGTCCTTTTGGAATTTCCCCGACGAACAGGACCCGCCGAGGCACTTTAAAATCGGCAAGCCTTTGTGCAATAAACGTTCGAAGCTCGTTTTCGGTAACCTCGCTACCCTCCTTCAGAACAACGGCAGCACCTACCTCCTCGCCTAGCTTGTTGTGTGGAATCGCAAAAGTGCAGACTTGAGTCACCGCATCATGATCAAGAATGACTTCATCGACTTCGAGCGGCGCGATTTTCTCACCACCTCGGTTGATGATCTCCTTGAGTCGACCGGTGACTCTGACGTAACCATCGGCATCTAGCAGCCCCTGATCGCCGGTGCGGAACCAACCACCTTCATGAAAAGCGCCTGCATTCGCCTCCGGATTGTTGATGTAGCCCGAAGTCACGTTCTTGCCTCGAATCACAATTTCACCAACGTCATCCGTCGCAAGCGCAACGCCATCCTCGTTCATGATCGCAACTTCTGGGCCGGCCGCTGGTCCCACACAACCAGGCTTCCGGGTATCAGGTGGCAGCGGATTCGAGCACATTTGGTGTGCAGCCTCGGTCATGGCATACGCTTCAACAACAGGAGCAGAAAACGCAACCTCGAGTGCCGCCATGACCTGCGGCGGCAATGAGGCCGACGACGAACGGACAAACCGTAACGAAGACCGCTCAATAACCTCTGGATTACGGGGCGCTCTCGACAAGATGCCCTGATGCATCGTCGGCACTGCGCTATACCAACTCGGCCGGGCATCGTCCAACCAAGCGAAAAAACGTAACGCATCGAAGCCCGGCGTACAGTAAACGCTCGCGCCCGAGATCAGAGACGCCAATACCGGCGCCATCAACCCATGTATGTGAAAAAGCGGCATCACGTTTAGGCAGCGATCGGCTCCGGACAACTGCAGCGTGGCCGCGATATTGGATGCTGACGCTGCAAGATTACCCAACGAAAGCGGCACCATTTTTGGCCGCGACGTCGTCCCCGATGTGTGCAAAATAAGCGCGATTGCATCCTCTTCGCGAGCGGGAACTTCATCCCTCGCCTCACCGACGGAAAAGGAACCCGCCTCCTCTCCTTCTTCAATTTCGATGACGCGAATCCCAAGACGGTGCGCGACCTCGATCGCGCCGGATTCCGAACCGGTCTCGACCATCAGGGCCGACGCCTCCAGATCTTGAAGATAAAATTCGAACTCATCGGATTTATACGCAGGGTTTAACGGCGCCGTCGTACACCATGGGGCCAAACTCACGAACGCTGACGCCATCAGCGGTCCGTTAGGCAAAACCATCGCCACCCGCGAATTGGGCTCAATCGCAATCGAACGTAGTTCACCACCAGCCCGTAAAATCTGTTCTGACAGAAGAGCATACGTTTGAGGGTCGCGATTCGGTGCGGCAATGGCTTCGCCACCGCGGGTACGCTTCGTTAACAACTGCAATAGGTTATTCATCCGACCTAGATACTCCCATTTTTCGCCATCGATTTTTCCTTTTTTCGGGGCCCGCGCTTCCAATGCGGCGAAATTCAGTCCTTCCTTTTAGATCAATTTTCTTGAGACTGCCGTCGTTTTCACTGGCACTTAGCGATGAGCGCACTTATCTTTAACCGTCTGTTCTAGGAAGGCTCGAAACCATGAATGTTGTCAAAGATTTGCTGAAGTCCGGCGCGACCGCCATCGGCACGGACGGTTCGATAACCAGCGATGTGCGTTTCTTAGCGAATTCAGGTTTCGATTTTCTCCTTTTCGATACCCAACACTCGCCGGTGGAGATCAAGGCGTTACAACCTCAGTTGGCTGCGATGCGCGGCAGGACAGCAATTCCCATTATCAGGGTCGGTGAAAACAGGCAGGATCAAATCTGCTACGCCTTAGACCAAGGCGCTAAAGGAATCATCGTCCCCATGGTCAATACCAAGGAAGAGGCCGAAAACATGGTCGCTTGGTGTAAGTATCCCTTTGCAGGCGTGCGTAGTTCGGCCGGCCCACGGGGGGAATGGGGCGAATTCACAAGTTACCGCGAGTACATGGATATTGTGAATGAACAACTGTTGATTATCCCCATGATCGAGACTGCGGAGGCCCTGGAAAGCATCGACGAGATTCTGAGTGTTCCTGGGATTGATGTACTCCTGGTCGGCCCCTCGGATCTCTCGATAAACCTTGACGTCGCACTGGACTATCCCAACCCGAAGTATCTAGCCGCGTTGGATAAGATCGCATCGGCTTGCAAGAAAGTCGGTGTTGCCCCCGGCATGTATTTTGTCCCTCCCGGTATTGAGCCAAGTGAACTGATCGCTAAAGGATTCAGATTTTTCACCCTCCCGTGGGGTGGCTGGGCAAGCCAGGGGATTAGCGACGGTCTTGCTGGGATCCGATGACTCATCCTTGTGCATAGGCCAGTAGACACAGATTCGATCACGAGACCAATACATAAAGAACATCCATAAAGGAGATTTTTATTAATGAAATTAGGAATTTACGGTGGAAACGTTAGGCGAGGTCAACCTCTTTCAAGCCTCGTCGACGAGATCGTTCAGATGGAGAGTCAAGGGTTTTCGAGTTACTGGTGCCCGCAAGTCGGTACCTTCGATGCCTTAACGATGATCGCGCTGGCGGGACCTCAAACAAACACCATCGAACTTGGGACCGCGGTCGTGCCTTCCTACCCGCGGCATCCGAACGCGTTGGCCCAACAAGCTGCCACCACAAACGCCTTGACAGGCGGTCGCTTGATACTCGGTGTGGGTCCTTCACACGCGCCCGGCATTGAGGCGCTCGGTCTCGAATATTCTCGTCCGGCACGACACATGCGCGAGTACGTGACGATTCTTAAAGCGTTAGGCGACGAGGGTCGCGTCGAATTCGACGGTGAAATGTACAAGATGACGACCGGGTTCGCGTGTCCGGAAGCATCCCCGTTTCCTGTGGTGATGTCAGCTCTCGCCCCTCTCATGCTTAAAGCGGCGGGCGAAGTCGCCGACGGCACCGTCACCTGGATGGTTGGAAACAAAACGATCCGCGATCACACGGTCCCGACAATCAACAAGGCGGCGGCAGATGCCGGTCGGCCCGCGCCGCGCGTCATTGTCGGAGTACCGGTGTGTGTACACGACGACCACGAACAAGCAATCGCACGGTCCGTGCAGATCTTCCAAGGCTACGGACACTTGCCCAACTATCGACGCCAACTCGACGCTGAAGGGATCGACCAGGCCGGCGAAATCGCCGTGGTTGGAAACGAATCCGAAGTCGAAGCGCGATTACAAGAATTTTTTGATTCAGGAGCGACGGAAGTTATTGCAAGCGTTTACCCCGCCGGTGACGACGGTCGTGCTTCGTTTACTCGAACCAACGAATGTCTTAGAAGCTTGTTGGCGGCTTGATACGATAAGTTTCCGCGAACGGGTTCTACGCGCCTACAAAAAAACGCCGGGGGTTATCAACGAACAGACTGCGTACAGTCTCTTCGCTGACCCCCATCTCAACGAGATCAGGAATGACGTGGCGGTGGATGTATAGATACTGATCGACGTTACTCCTAAAGAAGTCATGCTCCTCGGGGATGGTGCCATCAGGACGTTCTTTGTGAATATGTAGACAAATACAGTCGTGCGAGGGGCAAAGCTTGTCGCCGTAACCTTGATCGATCAGCGTCTTCATGGTGGCGGTACGCGCCTCGGGACTCACAAGGCGTCCGGGATATCGATCCAACCCTAAGTAGCAACCTTGATCGAGGATCCACTTTAAGTATTCGATGTCCGTCGTATCGTTTGAATGATCGATTTTTACCCGTGTGAGGTCGACGCCCTCCTCACGAAAAATCTCAATCTGACGTCTCGCCACCTGACCCGTCGGGTACGAATGGACCATCAACGGTATCCCGGTTTCAATCTGCGCGCGAGCCGCAGCCCGTGCCATCAATTCGAGGTCCACGGTAACCCCCTCGAAGTCCGCGGCACACTTCAAAATTCCAGCCTTAATTCCGGTCCCACGAAACCCCTCGTTGATGTCTTTGATAAATTCTCGTGCCATTTGATTCGGCGACACACCGCGGAGAAACCTCGGGACATCCAACCACCAGCCCGTAACATTAATGATGTTGACCCCTGATCCTTCAGCAACTGCACACAAAAGTTCCGGGTCCCGCCCTAGGTCGTATGTCGTGGCGTCGACAATGGTATCGATGCCCTCAGCTTTTACCTTTTTGAATGTGTCGATTGCACGGGCTTCCCGATCTTCGGGCCCAAACAAATCGGGATACGTACGAAACATCGCGGGAGCGCTCACCATGACATGTTCGTGCATAAGGGTGAAACCGAGATCATCGGACGAAATGGGTCCCAACACTGAGTTGATTGTTGTCATCGCACATCTCCAAGAGTTCTAGCCATCAAATTTTCCCGCCCGCAAAAAGATACTTTGCCTTCGCATCATTGCAAACCATTAACTGCCAGACATGGCGACCGAGTCGAGCCCTTACCCGGCACATTGGCAACAACCGTCAATGTCGGTTCGTTCTCGACGACGTCACGGATGTCCAATAATTCGTGTGATTGGTTATTCTAGCGAGCGACTGAGCCACGAATTAGCTCGACCTATCTGAGGACACAATGGATATTCAACCGGACGCCGCAGGGTTTGACGGTGATCGCTTAGCGCAGATTAGCCATCATCTTGACCGCAATTACATAGCATCAGGAAAACTCGCCGGTTGTCAGGTCCTGGTCGCGCGGCATGGCCATCCAGCGTACTTCCAATCTCTCGGGGACGCAGACCGAGAGCGCCAGATTCCAGTCGCCGATGACACAATTTTCCGTATCTACTCAATGAGTAAACCGATCACCTCGGTTGCGCTCATGCAGCTTTATGAAAAGGGCTATTTTCAACTCAACGATCCCGTGCACCGGGTCATCCCCGAATGGAAGGATTTGTCCGTCTGGGTATCTGGAAACGAGGCGCCCTTTGAAACCCGGCCTGCGAGTCGACCTATGACATTTCGCGATCTACTGAGCCACTCGGGTGGGCTCACCTACGGTGGCGGACAACACCCCATCGAAAAGGCCTATGCCGCAGTCGGTATGCGCAACGAAGAGGGTGAAACGCTCGAGAGCTTCATCCACAAGCTTGGCCGAGTCCCGTTACGTTATTCACCTGGTGAAGCTTGGCTTTATTCCTATTCCACCGACGTTTGCGGTTATCTTGTCCAGGCGATTTCCGGCACGTCCTTCGATCAATATTTGCAAACCGAAATATTTGATCCGCTAGGCATGACGGATACAGGCTTCACCGTCCCTGCTGAAGATACAACCCGATTCGCGGCAAACTATGCCCGGCGCGCTGACAAATCTCTCGCATTGATCGACGACCCGATGTCGAGCGCCTACCTCCAGCCGAAGACATTTTTTTCTGGCGGGGGTGGTTTGGTTGGTACTTCCTACGATTACTGGCGTTTTTGTGAAATGCTTCGTCGCGGCGGCGAACTCGATGGGACCCGAATATTGGGACCGCGAACCATTGACCTCATGCGTACGAATCATTTGCCAGAAGGTGGCGATTTATCGAGTCTCGCCTTGGGCGCATTCTCGGAGACGGCGTACGACGGCATTGGGTTTGGACTCGGTTTCGCCACGACCCTGGACTCGGTGGATGCCGGCCAATTTGGCGCAGGAGACTATTTTTGGGGCGGAGCAGCATCCACCATTTTTTGGGTTGATCCCCATGAGGATTTGGTCGTGATTTTTATGACCCAGCTCATGCCGTCGAATACCTTTAATTTTCGGGGTCAGCTCAAGAACTTGGTGTATTCGGCCATCGTCGACTGATGCAGACGCAACTCCAATTCGACAACCGTTTTCTCGAAGAATTACCAGGCGACTCGGAGCCGGACAACTTCGTCCGTGAGGTTCGTGGCGCATGTTATTCCCGAGTCCGACCAACGCCCGTCCGTAGTCCAACAATGGTCGCGTTTTCCCCGGAAACCGCCAACCTCCTCGGTATCGAAGCGACCGACTGCACTTCGGACACTTTTCTCCAAGTGTTAGCCGGGAACAAACTCCTCCCTGGGATGGACCCATTCTCAATGTGTTACGGGGGGCACCAATTCGGGAATTGGGCCGGTCAACTTGGCGACGGGCGTGCCATCAACCTTGGTGATGTCGTGACCAGCGACCGCGCACGGTATGCCATGCAATTGAAGGGTGCGGGACCGACTCCTTACTCTAGAACCGCTGACGGTCTCGCCGTGCTTCGTTCGTCTGTCCGAGAATTCTTGTGCAGCGAGGCCATGCATCATTTGGGGGTTCCGACAACTCGTGCATTGTCTCTGACGTTAACCGGGGAAGAAGTCGTCCGCGACATCCTTTACGACGGGCATCCTAAAGCGGAGCCGGGCGCGATCGTGTGCCGAGTCGCGCCCACCTTTTTACGGTTCGGCAATTTCGAACTGTTGGCCTCGCGGCGAGAATCCGAACTGCTACGAGATTTAGCTGACTACACCATTAAGACCCATTTCCCCGAGTCCGGCCCACCCGGCAAACCAAGCACTTACATCGATTGGTTTCGAACCGTTGTCCAATTGACGGCAACAATGGTCGTGCAGTGGATGCGGGTCGGTTTCGTACACGGGGTAATGAATACGGACAACATGTCGATCTTGGGGTTAACGATCGACTACGGTCCCTACGGATGGCTTGAAAATTACGACCCCAATTGGACACCTAACACCACCGACGCAGCGGGACGTCGTTACCGCTTTGGACAACAGCCAGCCATCGCGCAATGGAATTTATTGCAGTTCGCCAACGCCATTTACCCTCTCATCGGAGAAGCCAAACCGCTCGAAAACGCGTTGTCCGAATTTGCCTCGCTTTATGAGTCAGAGTCCCAGCAGATGATGGCGAACAAATTGGGATTGCTAGAGTTTAGACCGCGAGATAAGGAATTATTGGATGGGTTGGAAAACGTCCTCTCCCTAGCCGAGACGGACATGACGCTCTTTTACCGGGGCCTGGCGGAAGCGACCGAGGAGATGACGCCAACCGCGCGTTTTAACTGCCTACACGACGCTTTTTACACTGAGTCCGAGTTGACGGACCCCGTCACCAACGAAATTTCCCGATGGCTCGGCGATTATCTGCAACGCGTATCCACAGACGACGTCTCAGACCAACAACGGCGCGATCGCATGAATCAAGTCAATCCGCTCTACGTACTCCGAAATTACAGGGCGCAATTAGCAATCGACGCAGCCGGAAAAGGCGACTTCTCGGCAGTCAACGAGCTACTCGATGTGTTGCGCAACCCATATACCGAACAACCCCACCGAGACGAATACGCGGCCAAACGCCCCGAGTGGGCGCGCCACCGTGTAGGCTGTTCGATGCTTTCGTGTAGCTCGTAATGAGTATTTCTGACATCTCACTCCAACGGATCGCAGCGCCTTTAGGCGCTACCGTTGATGGGCTCGACGTACGAAGCATGGACGACGAAACATGGCTTGCGATCGATCAGTTGTTCTGCCAACACAAAGTTCTTGTATTTCCAGAACAGCAGCTTACACCTCAAGATCACATGGAATTCGCGCGCCGATGGGGAAAGTTGGTACGGCATCCGTACGCCGGGCTCGATGAATACCCGGAAATCATTGAACTGATCAATGTCGGAAAAAAAAGAGACATCAATCAACATTGGCATTCCGACATGACCTACAACGAGGCACCGCCCAAACTCACCATGCTGTACGCACTTGAAACACCCAAAATCGGTGGGGATACGGCCTTTGCCAACCAGGAATTAGCGTACCAAAGCTTGTCAGACGGCGTCCGAAAGACCATCGACACGCTCACGGCAATCCATTCTGCAGTGGGACTCGCACGTACATATAAAGAAACCATCGAGAACGCACCAGAAGCACAACACCCGGTAGTGCGAACGCACGATCAGACCGGAAATCGGTCCTTGTACGTCTGCCGAGCGTTTACGCGTCAGTTTTGCGGATGGAATCCCGATGAAAGTCAGGCGCTACTCGATTTCCTCTTTGATCACTCGTGCCGTCCCGAATTCCAAGCTCGGCACGTTTGGTCAAAGAACGATCTCATTATGTGGGATAACCGCAGCGTCATGCATTTCGCGGTCCATGACCATGACGATGAACCCCGCTGCATTCACCGCTTACAAGTGGAAGGGGAAATTCCGCAATAACAGGATCAAAGGCGCTCGCTCTCAGTCAATAATCTTGTTGATCGCGTACTCGACAATGCCCCGTGCACCGGCTGTCTTCAGCTTAGGCACAATCAATCGAACAACGGCTTCCTCAACAATCGAATTCACGTCCACCCATTCCTCATCGGCAAGCGCCGAAACCGTGGGTGTTTGAAGCGCCGGGAGCACACCTACGACCGCCTCGAGATCTGCCCGCCGAACATTCATCATCAAACCAACCTTTCCTTCCGCCGCCAGACACGCTTTCAGCATGAGTTCGAGATTGGCCACCTTTTCGCGTTTCCACGCGTCAGCCGCGGCGGTACGGTTCATGATCAAACGCGGCGTGCTGGTAAGAACTTCATCCACGATACGTAGATTGTTCGCACGAAGAGAGCTTCCTGTTTCAGTGACTTCGACTATCGCGTCCGCGAGTCGCGGGGGTTTTACTTCGGTGGCTCCCCATGAAAATTCGATATCAGCGGTTACCCCATGATCTGCTAGATACGCGCGGGTGAGATTCACCACCTCTGTCGCGATCCGTTTTCCCTGCAGATCGGCGACGGCCGTGACCGCCGAGTCTTCCGGTACACAGAGCACCCACCGTGTTGGTTGACGACTCACTTTCGAATAAACGAGCTCGCACACTTCTTCGACATCGGAATCTGTCTCGACCACCCAATCGTGTCCAGTAATCCCAGCATCCAAGACACCTTGTTCGACGTAACGGGCCATCTCCTGCGCGCGCACGAGCAAGCAGTCGATTTCTGGATCATTAATAGTCGGGTAGTACGATCGGCTGGAAAACGTAATCTCGTACCCAGCACGCCGAAACAGTTCCGCTGTCGGTTCTTGCAAACTGCCCGAAGGAACTCCTAGTTTAAGTACGTTCGCCATGCTCACCCATAGACCTCTTCAGGATCAAAAACTCGATCAGCAATTACCGTAGCATCCCCAGTCTCGGGATTGATCTCACGAAAAAAACAACTCTCGTATCCCTCGTGGCACGCTGCTCCACCAATTTGATCGACCTTTATTAAAATCGTGTCGGCATCGCAGTCGTAAAAAATCTGTCTTAGCTCCTGAACATGACCACTTTCCTCGCCTTTTCGCCACAACCTGTTTCTGCTTCGGCTGAAGTAACAAACCCTCCCCGTTTTCAGCGTCTCGACATACGCATCCTCGTTCATATAGGCCAACATAAGCACAACGCCGCTACCAGCCTCTTGGGCGATCACGGGAATTAATGGTGTCGTTGCGAAGTCAGGTCCGCTCATGACGTCAATGCCCACCAAATTTTAGGTGGCGCATCCTATATGGAAGTCGCCTCAGGTGGTAGCGCCAACTTCATGTGGATCATCCGTTAGCGGACATCAAATCGACTCCCCAGTCGTGCCATACCGCCCGATACAGCGATCGGGGTTCCATCTGCACGCCAGCAGGAAGCTCCGGTCATCGCATTCCCGTCAAAAACGATCATCCCCATCCCGCCTCCAATTACACGGACTTCTTTCAATTTGTGGCCACGCCGCCCGATATCACCCAACGTGCTTTGATTGAAACCCTGTTCCACCTCGAGATCTTGACCTTGCGTCCAAATCCTCGGGGCTTCGACCGCCGTCTGGGGATCCATACCGTGATCAATCATGTTGATCACGGCCTGCAACGCCGACGGAAAGATCCGCGTGGCTCCGGGTAAGCCCAGCGCAAACCAAGGTTGGCCACCGCGCATAACGATCAGCGGCGACATGCTACTGGTCATTCGTTTTCCCGGCGCAATCGAATTTGCAAACCCTGGATGTGGATCAAAAATATTCATGGTGTTGTTGAGCAACATACCTGTTCCCGGAACAGTCAGTTTCGATCCGAACGGAGCATGAATTGTCTGTGTGGTTGCGATCACGTTGCCATCGGCGTCTGCCGCCGTCACATGGGTGGTGTGTGGCGACTCGCTGCCCGCCGCGTCCGGCACAATTCGCGCTTGACGCATGTCGATCTCTCGTCGGCGTTTGTCGGCGTACTCTGTTGACGTCAGCATGGCAACCGGTACGTCAACAAAGGCTGGATCGCCCGTATATTGCTTGCGATCTTCAAACCCAAGCTTGAGCGTTTCGGCAATCACGTGGATGGAATCCGCTGATCCGAATTCCATCGAACCCAAATCGAACCCTTCGAGCACGTTGAGCATCTCGATCACTTGAATCCCACCCGCGGAAGGTGGTGGTGGTCCTATAACTTTGTACCCACGGTAGCTACCTGAAACCACCGCATCCTCGACGGTTTGATAATTTTGTAGATCGGCGATGGTCATGATCCCACCGATCCGTTGGAGATAATCGACCGCAGAAACCCCAAGTTCGCCTTGGTATAGAAAATTCGGACCGAACTTCGCAATACTCTTTAACGTCTCCGCATACTCCGCCTGGACCACCAAGTCGCCTTTCCTAATCGGCTTTCCGCCCGGAACGTATATTTTCGACGTCTCTGGAAACCTCGACATCGACGACGCGACCGCGCTCACGATACCGCTCAAATACGCGGTCGCCCGAAAACCCTGCGTTGCAAATCGTATCGCTGGTTGCAATACGTCCTCGAGTGAGAGCCGACCGCACTGGTCAAGGGTCTTGCACCATCCTGCTAAAGACCCAGGCACGCCCACCGCAAGCGGTCCAATATCGTTTTCGTCATCCACCGTTTTCTGATAGTCAGGCCACGTATCGGCTACGGTTCGGTACATGTCCGGCGTCGCTGCCGCGGGTGCTATCGCATAATTATTTATGAACCAATGACTCCCATCCTCCCGGCGGACGTTGGCCATCCCGGCCCCGAATATGCCTACCATCATCGGCTCCACCACGGTGAGCGCGAATAACGCGGCAATCGCCGCATCAATCGCATTACCTCCCCCAGCCAGCATCTCCGCACCGGCTGCCGATCCAAGGGGATGATTCGTAACGATGACGCCGCGTGATCCCGTCGCCGGATGTTTCTCCAAATCAATATTCACGATGTCTCCGCCGTTACCCACCCCACCCATCATCCGTGGATCGCCGCGCGTGCTCAACCACCCAATATGCTTAACAATTAGGACGACGGATTTCGTTATGATTTCCACGATCCGGAATGGATCACGACGTGAGCAGCACACAGGGAGCACGATGCGCCTTTCAGAAAAGATGAACCGATTAGGTACCGAGACCTCCTTCGAGGTGCTCGCCCGAGCCGAGGCACTCAAGGCCTCCGGGCGCAACATCATCAACCTCGGCATCGGACAACCGGATTTCAAGACCCCGGACCACATCGTCGATGCAGCCATCAAGGCGCTCCGCGACGGGCATCACGGCTATACACCCGCACCTGGGATTCCCGAGCTTCGCGAAGCAGTAGCAGCCGACATCGTCAAAAACCGAGGGATCGAAGTAGACCCGAAGCAGGTCCTCGTGGTGCCAGGAGGGAAGGTTACGATGTTTTTTGCGATTCTCATGTTCGGTGAAGCCGGCGCGGAAATACTCTACCCAAATCCCGGTTTCCCCATCTACGAATCGGTCATCGAATTTTCCGGAGCTCAAGCGATCCCGATCCCGTTGCTCGAAGATCGTGGCTTCTCCTTCAGCGCCGACAACGTCCTGAGCCAAGTTACGCCCCGAACACGGCTGGTGATCCTTAACTCCCCCGCCAACCCAACGGGCGGCGCAGTCCCCAAAGAAGAAATCGACAAACTCGTTGCCGGTCTCGCCGATTACCCAGAAGTCGCGGTCCTCAGCGACGAGATTTACTCACGCATGTGTTACGACGGTCACGACCATGTCTCGCTGCTACATTACCCAGAAATTCGAAATCGGCTCATCCTTCTCGACGGATGGAGTAAAACCTATGCCATGACCGGATGGCGAATGGGTTATTCAGTTTGGCCAGAATCCCTCATTGAACAAGCAACTCGACTCGCAGTGAACTGTCACTCGTGCGTCAACGCGAGTGCCCAATACGCGGGTCTCGCGGCACTCGAAGGGCCGCAACATAGTGTGACCGACATGGTCGCGGCGTTTGACCAACGGCGTAAGATCATCGTCGAGCGCCTGAATGAACTCCCGGGATTCCGCTGTCGAATGCCGAGGGGTGCGTTTTACGCGTTTCCTAACATCGAAGACACCGGAATGGACGCGAAAACGTTACAGAATCGACTGTTGGAAGAGATCGGAGTCGCCACCGTCGCTGGAACCAGTTTCGGTGCTTTAGGAGAAGGATTCATTCGCTTCTCATACGCGAGTTCTATCGAGAACATCGCCGAGGCCGTCGAGCGTATCGAAGGATTTCTTAACCAATCCGTATAAACCAGTGGTCCCGTTTAGGTGGTAACGAGTCCTTTGTGCCGCATTAAGGCGGACGGATCCGGCTGCCTTCCCCGAAACGCCTTATAACTATCGATCGCATCCTTCGATCCGCCTGTTTCAAGAATTTCTTGAAGAAATCGTTGCCCGGTACGACGGTCAAATACGCCTATTTCTTCAAATGCAGCGAACGCGTCGGCGGAGAGAACCTCGGACCATAGATAACTGTAATAACCAGCGGCGTACCCTCCGGAAAAAATATGGCCAAATGCCCAAAGAAAACGATCGTATTCCGGCGAGCGCACCAAGCCGGTCCGCTTGCGCACGTCGAGCATGGCCTCGACGGGGTCGAGCGTTTCCTGGCTCGTATGCAACGCCATATCCAAGAGCCCGAACTCGAGTTGTCTCACCATCGCCAAACCTGACTGAAAATTACGCGCTTCGAGTAACCGTTTAAGCAGCGCTTCAGGCAATGGATCGTGCGTCTGCCAATGACCCGATATGAGATCGATCGATTCGGCTTGCCAGCACCAGTTCTCCATAAATTGACTCGGCAATTCAACCGCATCCCATGACACGCCATTGATACCTGAAACGGCAGCACAAGTTTGTCGTGTGAGCATGTGATGGAGCCCATGTCCGAATTCATGGAAAAGGGTCACCACTTCCGAGTGGGTCAAGAGTGCGGGAACGTCGCCAACTGGCGGCGTAAAGTTGCAGGTGAGAAACGCTGCAGGTAACTGCAAGAAATTACCCGACTCGCGTCGAACTCGACAATCATTCATCCAAGCGCCACCCTGTTTGTGCGGGCGGGCAAATGCATCGACGTAAAACCTGGCGATACGATCCTGATCGCGAAAAATTTCGAAAAACAATACATCGTCGTGCCAGTGATCAGGTGCGATCGCCCGTTGCACTCGGATCCCGTACAACCGCTCAACTACCTCAAACATCCCGGTGAGAACTTTCTCCAAGGGGAAATAAGGACGCAATTCCTCCTCCGAAATCGCATATTTCTCTTGTCGTAGTTGTTCCGACAAAAATCGAGTATCCCACGGACGGACCTCATCGATTCCATACTTTTCGATCGCAAAGGCTGAAAGTTCCTCGAGATCTTCGCGTGCCGTCGGAAGCGATCTTTCGAGAAGATTCTCGAGAAACGCTTCAATCTCGGCAGGACCGTCCGTCATTTTCTTCACAACCGACAACTCCGCGTAGTTGCCGTATCCTAGAAGCCGTGCCTTCTCATGACGTAGCGACAGTGTTTCGGTCATGATCTCGGTGTTATCAAAGGTGTTCGCATGAGGCCCTCTGTCCGATGACCGAGTCACGTACGCCTCATGTACTTCCCGCCGCAACTCCCGATCTTCCGCGTGATCCATAACGGCCGCGTAAGAAGGCATTTCCAGCGTCACCACGTAACCGTCAAGGTCACGGGTTCGGGCCGCCTCGGCGGCAATCGCCAAATTAACATCGGGCAACCCGCCCAATAAATCAGGGCCGTCGAAATGTCGAGTCCACGCATCCGATGCATCAAGCACGTTGTTCTGGAATTGGCTCGCGAGAACCGCGAGTCTCTCGCTGATATCGGCAAATCGTTTCTTGGTTTGTTCATCTAGACCAACTCCCGATAACTCAAAATCAATCAGTGCGTTATCCACAACTTTTTTCTGTGCCGAGGACAGTTCGTCGTCGTACGTTTTGCTCGACCGCAAGTTTTTGTACGCATCGTAAAGGGGCTGCGACTGTCCGAGTTCAGTCGAATACTGAGTCAAGGCCACTAAACATCCGTCGTGAGCTGCACGCAGCGCATCGGTATTGACAACCGCGTTTAAGTGCGAAATTGGCACCCACGATTTCGTTAAGCGATCGTCAATCTCCTCCAGCGGCGCAACCAGCGAGTCCCAGGTGGGGTCGTCACCTGCACGCCCAACGATTCCTGCGACCTCTTCCCGATTGAACGCTAACAATTTCTTGATCGCGTCCTCGATCTCGTCAGGATCGATACAACTAAAGTTCGGCAAGCCCTCGATTTCTGCAAAAGTTTCCGTCACACCGCTACACCTATTATTGTCAGGAACAAAGATCTTCACGGTCAATCTCCCGCAATTCAAGCCGTCGTCTATCGGGTTACACTGGTTACGGATCCACGGGAGACGACGATGGCCATCAAGCCCATTTTTGAATCGGTCGATGAACTTAAGCAAACCATCGAAAACCTGAGCATTGAAGCGCTCGTAGAAGAACTTGCCGCGCCGAAACCACCACTCCTGCTCGACATTCGCGAAATTCAAGAGCAGATCGATTTGGGAACGATTCCCGGCGCAATCCACGCCCCCCGAGGCATGCTTGAATTTTGGGCGGACCCTGCCAGTCCTTACTTCCGTAATTACTTTAGCGAGGAACAACGCACCATTGTGTTCTGCGCGGGCGGTGGCCGATCGGCTTTTGCTACGAAGGCTTTAATGGATATGGGTTATCAAGACGTAGCCCACCTTGAAGAAGGATTTACTGGTTGGTCGAAAGCCGGTCAAACAGTCGAGGAAACGGCGAGTCGGTCACGATGGACGCGAAAATCCGAAGATACAAGACCCGCGGTTTGGGTCGGACATCTCAGCATGAAGGTACCCAATCCAGCCGAAAGCAAAGCCTTTTTTGTTTCGGCCGGGATGCGCGACGTGTCACCTGGATCTGATATCGCCATTCTCGAACTACGCGGCGGAACGCACCTCATTTTGTCAAAAGGTGCCCCTGATGACGATCTCAACGCAACGTTTGACCTCATGGTTGACGACGTCGACGCTAGTCATACTACGTTCACAGAGCTCGGGCTTGGACCGAGTCCGATCACTGATGCCCGTTTCCATCGTTCCTTCACCCTCCAAGAACCTGGGGGACACGCCATCGTCGTGCACTCCAGCCATGTTGAAGGGGTTGTCTGATCGAATCGACAGAGAACGCGAAAGGAGTTACCGCTAGCAAGCCCCGAATCGAGACGACGGATCGCCAAGACCTCGGTAGTTTTACTCAAGGGAGCGTCGTCGGTCATTTGACACGCCTCGGTGCGTTCATGGCGATGGGATCCATCACCATGAACATCGCTCAACTCGGCGAAGCCGTTTACCTAGGATTCTTAGGCACGGAAGCGCTCGCCGCCATGGGGTTCGCTTTTCCGGTCACGATCACGCTATTCGCGTTTGCGATGGGAATCGGTACCGGCGCGTCATCGGTTATTGCACGAGCCGCAGGCAGCGGCAATCGCGGCAACGTCCGACGCCTGGTTTCGCACGCCGAATTACTTGCCGTGCTCGTGGGAATCATTCTTGGTCTCGCGGGCTACTTCGCTGCTCCCTCCATCACCGCGTTGCTCGGTGCGCAAGACACGGTACGCACCATGACCATCGAGTACCTCCAGGTCTACATGCTTGGGATGCCGTTTTTTCTAGTTTCTATTGTTGGGTCAACACTTTTAAGGGCTACCGGCAGCGCTGCAAGTCCTGGGATCATCATGACCGCCGGCTCGATTATCCAAATTATCCTTTGCCCATTTTTCATCTTTGATTCGTTCGGGGGTTTCGGCCTCGGCCTCGGTATTGCGGGCGCTGCTTGGGCATACGTCGTCTCGAGATTCATGAGTGTTTTTCTTTTCGCGCTTCTTTTAGTTAGGGCTCGAATGGTCCAATGGTCCTTCGTCGGTCTCATCAATTCCTGGAAAGCCATTCTCTACGTCGGCGGCCCCGCGATCGCGAGCGGGCTGGTTCAACCCTTATCTATGGCGATCATCACGCGGCTGCTCTCGTCTCACGGGCATGAAGTGGTCGCCGGTTTTAACGTTGCCTCAAGGGTTGAAACCATGGCGCACATGATCCTCTGGTCGGTTTATTCCTCGTCGGAGCCCTTTATCGGGCAAAATTGGGGCGCCCGGTATTACGATCGAGTCAAGAAAGCGTTAACGCTATGCCACAGTTTTTGTCTTGCCTGGGGTGTCTTGACGTTCGCCGTGATGATGCTAGTTGGAACAACGCTGGTAGCCATGATTGACGACAACCCTATCGTCTTAGACGTCGCCCGTTCTTTCTTTCTGGTGATTCCACTCAGCATTGGATTCATGGGAATGATGTCGGTCGCCAGTTCTTGTTTCAACGCACTCGGTAAACCATTTCCACCTTTCGTGATTTCCTTACTAAGGACCCTCATTTTGTATGTACCGTTGGCTATCCTGGCGAATCGTCTCTGGGGTTACCACGGAATCTTCATTGCCACCGCCGTGACCAACGTCGTGGTCGGCTTGTTGGCATGGGTCTGGAATCGATCCTACGTATACAAGACCTCTGCCCTACGCGTCTAATTTGCCTCGCGTTGTCGGGTCTCGGCAACAAAACGGGCACCTTGCTCGGCAATCATCACCGTGGGTGCGTTGGTGTTACCCGACGTGATGGTTGGCATCACCGATGCGTCAATGACCCGCAAGCCGCGGATCCCCCGGACCCTTAATCGATCGTCTACCACAGCGAGTTCGTCGTTGCCCATCGCGCACGTCCCCACCGGGTGGAAAATAGTGGTGCCTAAGTCCCGAGCGGCATCCAACATCTCGTCATCCGATGTAATTTGCGATCCGGGTAGCCATTCCATCGGTTGAAATCGAGCCAGCGCTTTGTCCGCCATGATCCTTCGTGTAAATCGCATCCCCTGAACAGCGACCTGGCAATCTTCTCTAGTCGAAAGGTAGTTGAGGGTGATGGCTGGATATTGGTCTGGGTCGCGACTCGTGATCCGCACGTGACCTCGACTCGTGGGTTGGAGGTTACAAACCGAAGGTGTGATTGCATCAAAACGGTGGAGCGGTTCCCCAAATCGATCCAACGACAAAGGCTGCACGTGCCATTCGATATTGGCGGATTTCCTTCCCGGGTCACTTTTTGCAAATGCCCCTAATTGCGACGGTGGCATCGTGAGCGGCCCGGTTCGAAACGCCAAATACTCAAGCCCCATTCCTACCTTGCCGAACCACGTTCGTGCTCGACGGTTAAGCGTGACCGTATTACTTACCTTGAAAATGCTACGGATCTGGAGATGATCCTGCAGGTTCTCGCCCACCCCGGGGAGGTCATGAACCATTGGAACGTCATACGGCCTTAAAAGCTCCGCCGCTCCAACTCCAGACAATTGAAGCAATTGCGGCGACCCAATGGATCCTGCAGCGAGCAAAATTTCCCGACTCGCAAGAAACGTCTTGAGGTGATTTTCAATGGCGACTTCGACGCCAGTTGCCCGTGCTTCGCCCAAATGTTCGGTAAACAAGATGCGGCGTACGTTGGCGTCGGTTAGCACCGTTAGATTCGAACGGTTCATCGCAGGCCGTAAAAACGCTTTGGTAGCGCTCCAACGCACACCCCGACGTTGGTTCATTTGAAAATACGCGTTCCCAAAATTATCACCACGATTGAATTCGGCAATTTTCGGAATGCCGCAGGCCTCCGCGGCGTCGCGCCAGGCGTCTAGTATTTCCCAGTTCACCCTTCGTTCTTCGACCCGCAACTCGCCACCAGTACCGTGCCAGGCATCCTCGCCGTGCTGGTATCGTTCCGACCGCTTAAAAACGGGCAGGACGTCATCCCAACCCCAACCACGATTGCCTAATTTGGCCCAGTGATCGTAATCGCTGCGTTGTCCCCGCATATAAATCATGGCATTAATCGAAGAACATCCGCCCAACCCCTTTCCACGCGCATACCCGATACGTCGACCGTTAAGCCCTTCATCTGCTTCCGTTTGATAACACCAATCCGTGCGCGAATTCCCGATGGTGTAGAGGTAGCCCACGGGAATATCGATCCAGAAATAGTTATCTTTTCCGCCCGCTTCAAGGAGCAGGACCTTACAATTCCGGTCATGGCTCAGTCGGTTCGCCAGGACGCAGCCTGCCGTTCCTGCACCAACAACAATGTAGTCGAACGTCGTATTAGACCCGTGAGTTGCGATCGCCCTTCTCAGCGACGTTTCACGCCGTCGGCCCTGCCGCCGGCGTTACAGTTGGGTCATTCAAATTCGAAATAGGCGTTAGAGACGACGGTCCGCTCGTCGACACGTCCTTCGAATTGGAACCGGCTCTCTCCATCCGCCCACGCATCGATGTGCAAGGTCTCACCGAGGAAAACGGGCGCCGAAAACCGTACCTTGATCCGGCGAAATCGAGAAGCGTCGGCACCACAGAGGCCCTCAAGTAGGAGGTGTGCGCAATGACCGAAGGTGCACAGACCATGCAGAATCGGCTCATCGAACCCGCCAAAACTTGCCGACTCCGGATCGATATGGAGAGGATTGTAATCGCCAGATAGTCGATAGATGTGTGCCTGATTGGAGGAAATCAGGGTATTGGAAGAAAAATCAGGCGGGCGATCAGGAGTCCTGAGTTTTTCCGAAAACGTCATGCCCGCGCCTTCAAAGGGCTCAATGTCACCGAGTTTTTCGACGCCACGCCGAAACGATCCGTTAACCATCCGCACGCAGTCGTTCCCCGACGCATCGGTGACCAAACTTTCGTACTCACAAAAACCATTGCCCCTACCACGCGGGTGCACGCCAATGAGACGTGATCGAACCGTTACTTCGCCCGAAATCGGGAGCGGTGCGAGCATTTCAAGGTACCGTTCTGCATCAATGTTAAGAGGCCCAGGGGACGACGGAATTAGAGTCGTATCGACGGGTGCACCGCTACCCCCCCAACGAATCGCAAAGGTTGGGAACACGGCAAATTGGGGGTGACCTTCATAAACGAAACGAAGATCCTGCGTCCCAATGCCCACTGCATAGAGCAAGACGTCCCGTCGATCGTATCGGATGGCGACAGGTTCACCCCAGGGGCCTGGTTTCCCATCGGGCAAAGCTTGAATTGCTTGATAGGTTGCCACGTAACTCGTTCCTATATATCCAATATGTTGATGGTCACGCCCTATCGCTTACCTAACGTTCCTCAATCATCGGAAACCAGTACGAGCGTCCCCGTGGTCGACAGCGTTCCGCCGGTGCCATTAACGACGCACGTGTGCGAATCCGTTTGTTTTCCTTCAATTCCGTTGATGCCGTCTTCAGCCGTCCCCGACAACTGTCGATACGCCTCAACCAGCAATTGCATCCCATACATCCCCGAGTGATTAAATGACAAGCCACCCCCGTTGGTGTTGATCGGCAGCCGGCCGCCGGGCGCAGCATCTCCATCCTTCCACAAACGACATCCTTGACCCCTGGGCGCCAAACCAAGCATCTCCGCGGTGATTGCCGCGGTGACCGTGAACGAGTCATAGATCAGCGCCATGTCCATATCCTGAGGCCCAAGGCCCGCCATCTCGTATGCGATCGCCGACGAGCGTGCCGCGGAGGTCGCCGTGAAGTCATCCATCTCCAACATATTCTGATGTGCCATAGATTCACCAGCGCCCGCGATCCACACGGGGTTGGTACGGAGGCTCCGCGCAATCTCCGGTCGCGCAACGATGACTGCGCCACCATGATCTGTCACCAAACAGCAGTGAAATAATGTCAATGGCCACGCAATGATTCGAGCATCTAAGACATCTTGTACCGTAATCGGGCCGCCGAACGGGTTGGGTGTTCGCTCGCCTAATTTCACCTCCGCTTGAGAAGCATCGGTGAACATCAGAGCGCGCGGATTCTTCTGTGCCCACTCTCGCGTCACGACCGAGATGTGAGCGAAGTCCTCAACCGTTGACCCATATTGATGCATGTGTCGAACCATGGCGTGCGCGTACTGCGATGGCGCACCGAAGGTTCCATAGGCCATGGTCATTTCTGCGCCAGGTGACATCTCTCCACGGCCACCGCCACCGCCCCCAGCACCACGATACGACCAACCCGCTTCGCCATGACTAACAACGGCAACATCAATGATTCCTGACGCAATGGCTGCTAGCGCATGGTGTACGTGTATCTCAAATGAACAGCCGCCAACCGAGGTTGTATCGATGTAATGGGGACGGATGCCTAGATGTTCTGCCAACTCCACCGACCATCCAGTAGAAAAAATGCCTTCGATATCCGATATCGGTATACCGGTGTACTCAGAAACGTTCTTGATCGCCTGAATGTGATGTTGCAACGAAGTAACCTTTTCACCCCGTTCCTCGGGATAACCGATTTCGTTCGATTCCGCCGCTCCAACGATGGCTGCGCCCATCGATAAGTTTATTGCTGCCATAGTTACTCCTCCACCACCCGCCAAAATGGGATGTGTGTATCGTCATCAGCTTGGTCGAATTCGACCTTGACCTTTGCCCCTATCTTGATGTCCTCAGGCTTATTCGGATCCACGCCACGAAGGACCGTCATCATTCGATCGCCTTCATTAAGATCGATATATGCGGTCACGTAGGGAACTTCTTCCGCCCAACCACCAAATGCACGGTGCTGAACGGCAAACGTGTGTAACCGGCCCTCACCACTGCCCTCGATCCATTCCAAATCCGTGGAGTGGCACGATGGACATATCAGTCTCGGATACCAGTGCACTTTCCCGCACAACGTACATCGCGGCAGCATCAGCTTGCCTTCCTTAGCGCCATCCCAAAACGGCTGGTTGTGCTGACCCTTACGAGGGATGGGTTTGTTATACGCCACGTTCGTCCTTCCTCAATGCTCCTGCCCGGCTGTCAAACTTAGCACGAGAACCGAAACGGCGTTACTAGTTGGTCGTATTCGGCAAATCAACATCCTCGAACCGATCAAATCCGTCCCACCATCCTGCTATAGTTTGTGGCGGGAGCGGGCTAGCATGGAGACGGGAGTTTGAATCAATTCCCGCCCGCCACACAAAATAAATCGCTCTACGACGCTATGATCTACGGTGTCGCTGACCGACAGGACCGTATGCCTCTGATCGATATTGCATGGAAGGATGTTATGAACTACACCCGATTGAACACCACGATCAACAACGGCGTTGGCCACATCGAACTCGCCGCACCCGACGAATTTAATCGAATGCCGCCCGCGTTTTGGAACGAGTTTCCGGCAGCGGTAATGGAAATGGATTCGAGTGGCACCGTCCGCGCGTTGGTGATTTCGGCGCAAGGCAAACACTTCTCCTCGGGCATGGATACGGCCGCTTTCACTACTCCCGCACCCCAACAATCCTTCGACGCAGGTCGACGAGGCGAGCGTGCCCGTCGCAACCTCGCGGGTTTACAGGAGGCGTTCACGACCATCGAAAAGACCCGAATGCCGGTGTTGGCCGCCATTCAAGGCGCATGCATCGGCGGCGGCGTCGACATGGTTTCCACCTGTGACATGCGTTACTGCACATCGGACGCCTTTTTTTGCATTCAGGAGATCAATATTGGGTTATCCGCGGACGTGGGTACATTGCAGCGCTTACCCAACCTCATCCCAGATGGACTGATGCGCGAACTCGCGTACACAGGGAGACGTCTATTTGCGGAGGAAGCGAAAGAAATCGGCCTTGTCAACAATGTTTACGCAACCCACGACGAGATGCTGACGTCGGTCATGTCAATTGCGAAAGAAATTGCATCCAAATCCCCGCTCGCCGTAACAAGCACGAAGCACCTGCTCAATTACGGTCGCGAACACAGTATTCAAGAAACGCTGGCATACCAATCGGTTTGGATGGGTGCCGTATCGCAGGGAACCGAAATGCAGGCATATTTTCGTGCCAAATCCGAAGGCGACGAACCTTCATATGCGGACCTCCCTCCGCTTGATTAACACAAACTCTGAGGACAATGCCGTGAGTGAACAACCCGGGCTTTTTGACACTATGTATAGCTGCCGTGCGATGCGGCGTTTAAAAACTGACCCTGTACCCGAAGAAGACATCCTTCAATTGATCGATGCCGCCAACCAGGCCCCAACGGGTTCCAATCAACAAGGCGCACGATGGATTGTGGTGCGCGATCCAGAACAGCGAAGAATCCTCGCTGATTTAAATCGATCTGCGGTGGAAGCGTACATCGGCCCAGCATCCGGCCGTCCCGCGGCTTTACCGCATCAAGACACGGATAAGCGGTCGCGAATGCTCAATGCCGTGCTCTGGCAAGCGGAACACATGCATGAAATTCCAGTCCTAATCGTCGCTTGTTACGAGTTTGACGGACCAATCGGCGAAGGCGCCCCCAGCGGTGGTGGTGGGTCAATTTGGCCGGCTGTCCAAAATCTATTGTTGGCGGCACGCGCCTTGGGTTTAGGAGCAGCTCCCACTACCTTAGGATTATCGAACCCAGCCGCGGTAAGAAAAACGCTGAACCTGCCAGACAACATGGCCGCATATTGTCTCATCCCAGTCGGTTACCCTCTCGGAAAGTTCGGTCCCTTGACGCGATTACCTGTTGCCGAAACGTTGCGATGGGATAGGTGGGCATAGAAAAATATCGGAAACACCGGCAAGCCTAATACCAAGGAAATGATATGGATTTAGCGACATGGTCTTGGATATTCATGGTGGTATACATCGGCGGCATGTTAGCCATCGGCGTGATCGGACAACGTCGAGTTAAGCATGCCGACGATTTTGCTACTGCTCGCGGCTCTTACGGGCCGATTTTTCTAGCATTCGCGTTTGCGGCGACAACCGCTAGCGGTGCAACTTTTCTTGGCGGCCCGGGTCTCGGATACCAGTGGGGGTTCGCTTCTCAATGGGGAAATTTTCTGTATCCCATTGGCGTTTATTTCGGGGTTCTCATATCCATGCGCCTGATCGCGACCACCGGGAATAAGTTCGGCAACCGTTCCATTCCCGAATTCTTGGGCGATCGTTACCAGTCCGAGGGTATCCGGATCATGGTGTCTATTTTTTCGTTGGTTTTATTTTTCTACCTTGCGGGTCAATTGGTTTCAGGGCTCGTGATGTTCGAAATTTTTCTTGGACTCTCACCGTTCTGGGCACTCCTGATCACGACCACGGTGCTCCTTTTTTACGTAGTCCTCGGTGGCGCCCATGCCGACATTCTTACCGATGGGGTCCAAGGTGTCATGATGCTTATCCTAGCTATTGTCGTGATCGTTTTAGTCCTCACGGGTTTCGGCGTGGATGGGGGTTTATCTGGTTTGATTGACCGTTTGGAGACACAGAACAGCAATCTAGTACAACCACTGAACCCCGAATCAGCACTTACGCATTCGTGGTGGTCAATCGTCGCCGTACTTTTTGCCCACATCCCGCTTGGCTTGCTTCCCCATCTTGGCAACAAGCTCTGGGCCTTAAAAGGTGTAGGCGATCAACGTCAGTTCATCAAGCTCGCTTTTCTTTTTGGATTGACTCTCGGGATGATGGGACTCGGCGGATTGCTCGCGAGAGGGCTCCTCGGCGACGCGCTCCTTCTTGAAGGCGCCAACCCCAATCAAGCGCTACCGCTTGTTTTCATCGAATTGTTTCCTACCTGGCTAGCGGCACTCATTGGCGTTGGGATTCTTGCGGCGATCATGTCCACTGCGGACGGACTCGTGGTCTCTTCATCTCAAATCGTTGCAAACGATCTGTATCGGCGATCAATCGCTCCACGCCTCAGAAAACCGCCGTCCGAAGACCGGCTTGATCACCAAGTCCTCACAATAAGTCGGGTGACTACGGTTGTCGTACTTGTCATCACCATGGGATTGGCTTGGACACTTATGGAAACCAACATCGCGCTGATTGTTTGGATCGGCACCGGGGGGATGATGGCGGCGTTCGCCGGACCGCTGGTGGTGGGAGCGTTATGGCGAGGCGTGACACGGGCCGGCGCCTATACCGGCCTCGCGTCTGGTTTCGTCACGTTCCTTATCCTTCACACCCAATTATTGGATCCGTCGTGGTTTGGTAGTGGTTGGTTGCACGGGGCGGTCGTTTGGTTGCACGGCGAGGGACCGAATCCATTTTCATGCGCAGCAATGGGCGAAGCGGTCTCAGTTTCTTTAACCTTCCTGGTGTCTCGAAGCACCCAACCCCTACCTGAGTCTCATCTAGACGGCATGTTTAACGAAGCCGCATAAACACTATATATCGCTTTGGGACATACTGAGGTGGTAGAAGAGATTCTGTGGCCCGACGGTGCGCCGGGCGCGCTCGGCGAGGCCGTCCTCGATACCCCAGCTCTATCTTGTCACGTGGCCGAAGCAGGTAGCGGATGCGGCATCATCGTTTGTCCAGGCGGCGGTTACCGAATACTTGCATCCGATCATGAAGGCTTGCAAGTCGCCCGAGCATTGAACCGGATCGGGATTACTGCGTTTGTACTCAGGTACCGCGTAGGCACACGTTACGGAACCGACATTTCGCTACTCGACGGACTGCGAGCAGTCCGATTCGTGCGTCACTACGCTGAAAAGTGGGCTATAAAACGCATCGGTATTCTTGGATTTTCGGCGGGTGGGCACCTCGCTGTTTCGGTCGGCACCCATGTTGACGAACGCGATCGGGAAGCCACCGATAGCATCGATTGTGAATCATGTCGGCCTGACTTCTTGGTTCCAGTTTATGCCGTCACCAATGGCATCAAACGCGGTCGTAAAGCCGACGAGTACACGGCTGCCGACACAAACGTCAGCGCCAATACGCCGCCAACGTTTTTGGTACACACCCACGAGGACCGGATTGTCTCACCGGCACAATCGGTTCTCTTTTATGAGGCCATGCTGAATGCTGGCGCCCAATGCGAGCTTCACATCTATGGTTACGGTGAACACGGGGTGGGTCTCGCAATCGGTGACCCAGAGGTGAGTGAATGGTTTAACGCGATGCGGAGCTGGCTCCGTCGATCCGGTTTTCTCTCGGAGAAACCAAGGGTCGCGGTGCGAGGAACGCTCGCCATCGACGGTTCCGTGCCCGGAATGGCATGGGTAACCTTCGTACCCAATGATCCATCCGCACCCACCGCGCGAGTCAAATTCGGCCGGGCCGAGAACGGCGCATTCTCGATCGATGCGCATCACGGTCCAACGGAGGGCAGTCACCGCGTCATCGTTCACCACATCAGTGAACAGCACCCTCATGTGGCGACTGGAGTCTACACGCTCGAAGACGCTGTCCGTTACGAAACTGCGATCGACATCCGCAAGTCGAAGAATATCAAACTACGCGTAACCAGCAGCCAAACGACGTCATGACGTCGGCGCATCCGTATATAAAGGCAGCTCGTCCATACCTAGCGCTTTACGGAACGTATTGTGATAGTGATGCAAAGGCGGCTCGTTGCGGCCAAATATGACGTAGTCCTGTACTCCCGACTCCGCAGCTCGTTGAGCTGTTACGGCGAGAGCATAATCTTCCTTTTCAACCACGGCAGAAAATCCGTCGCCAAAGGATTCACCTACCTCGGGGTTGTCGGAGATCGTTTCTGGATCGCCGTAATAGCCAACCCGCGAGATCGAGCGGCCGGGATCTTTGGGGTCAGGATATACCCGGACCACGACAATGCGGCGATTGCTCACGTTAATCACGACGTTTGGATATAGAAAATAAACGGGGAACCCACCTTGATGGATGTGCCAGTTGGCTTCCGCTTGACCGCGTAACTGATCGATGGATTTCAGGCACAGCACCATCCGGTGATTACGCTCGTACGAACGATACGAAAGCACATCTCCATGAAAGCTGTTCGCTAGAGTGTTCCGATGCAACCGCTTGAAATGGTAGGTCTCACCGAAAGTATCGGTCGCCAATTTCCAGTTGAGTCTCATATCGAAGCTTTGTTCGCCAATGAACGCGTACTGATCCCAACCCCAGTGAGTCAGATCGTCTTCTAACCCATCGAATAAACTATCGGCGTTAATGGACACGTCCGGGTTCATACTAACCCACAAAAATCCGTGTTTTTCCATCGCCGGCAGTTCAATGAGCCCGCGACACGATGAATCGAATTCACCGAAATGCTCCCGCATCGGGACGCCAACTAGCGAACCAGCAGAGTCGTAGGTCCAACCATGAAACATACACGAAAACTTGGCACTCGAGCCCCTTCGTTCGTGCACAACCATAGAACCTCGATGTCGGCAAGAATTCAGAAATGCTCGAAATTTCCCGGATGGATCCCGCGTACCCAGAACGGGCACACCCACGTCTTCAGACGTAATAAACGAATTGGACTCCGGTAGATCCCCACTCAAGCCAATCACCTGAGGATGACCCAAGAAAAAGGTATCCCATTCGCGCGTTAACAAGTCCTGGCTTGTGTAGGTATCTGTCGGACACATGCGGATGCCGCCTGCGTCAGCATTAACGCCGGCATCAAGTTGACCCATCAGTTCGCGCAAGATTTCTACCTGAACTTCGTGGCGCACAGGACTTTCTCCGATCACGGTTACTAGAAACATGCTAGCGAAATCGCAACGTTGTACGCTACCCGCTATGAGTACAAAATTTTATGAACATCTCTTTGGGGTGCGAGACAAGGTCGTCCTAGTCACCGGCGGTACCCGGGGCATCGGCTTGATGATTGCTGAGGGCTTGGTTCGCTGCGGTGCTCGGGTCTATGTCTCGTCGCGCAAGGAAGACGCTTGCCGAGAGGCCGAGACGCAACTCTCAAAACTCGGTGCTTGCATCGCGATCCCCTGCGATATTTCAACTATCGCAGGCTGTAAGGAACTTGCCGGGATACTCCAAGCATCGGAAGACAAACTTCACGTCCTGGTCAACAACGCCGGGTTAACGTGGAGCTTAGATATCGACGAATTCACCGAAAAAGCCTGGGATCGAGTCATGGATTTGGATGTTAAGAGCCCGTTCTTTCTCACCCAAGCGTTATTGCCGCAACTTCGCGCCGCCGCGACGCCCGATCAGCGAAGCTCCATCATCAACATCACCTCTGTTAACGGACTAAAACCAGGTGGACTACGAAACTATTCATACGTCGCAGCCAAAGCCGGCTTAGGTCAATTGACGGCACAAATGGCGCGAGATCTCATGGACGACCATATCAACGTCAATGCGATCGCCCCGGGACCCTTCAAATCAAAAATGACCGCACCACTTTATGCGACGGAAGAAATGGAAATCCAAGTCCGAGAAAGTTTCCCGATGAAGCGCTGGGGATCTATGGAGGACGCGTCCGGTCTTACGATATTTCTCTCATCGAGGGCTGGATCCTACCTGACCGGGGTTACCCTTCCCTGTGACGGTGGGGCAACAACGATCGGCTAAATAACTCGTACATCAGCATGTGAAAACCCCCCTTTTCATGTCGCGCGAGACCGACAGCATCGGCCAGCTCACGTCCCACGGCTTGGAGTTCTGGATCTCCATGACCATTCAACAAAAGGGGACGAGCGTTCGTCCGTTGCCACCCTCGAGTTACCGTGTCGCACCAACAGAATTTCCGTCGCACCGGACGGAGCTACAAACGTTTGTTGCCGATACTCTTCAGGCATCAAAAAGAAGCGAGTCCCGTCGCGAAATCTCTACTATCGCTCCGTACGCCGGACCCTCGAAAATTCAGCCGGGTTTCGAAGCATATGGGCGGCGCCATGGGATTCGTTGATGGCAGCGCGTTCACCGTATAAACGTTCCTTCATCCACCCCAATACTTCGCGATTTTTCGCCACACCAAGTTGCCTTTCAGCGGTCTGCAACGCGACCGGGCGCACGTTCTCCAAGCTCGTGGTGGCGTGCACGAAGCCCGCGTCCTTGGCTGCCGGGCCCGTCCAGCGACGTGCAAGTACAACCGTTTCATGAAAGGCACCCATCGGAATCTTGTGTCGAAAAAGTGCCAACTCAGGCTCCGGTATCGTCATGCCGATTTCGACTTCGTTAGCGCATAAGTAGCCTCTATCTTCTCGCATGATCCGCAAGTCATGGCACAGCGCGATCATGAAACCGGCGCCAAAGGCATGACCATTCACGGCTGCCACGGTGGGGACGGGAAAGGTTATCAGGCGGGCACAGAGTGCCATGTATTCACTACCAAAGGCGTCCCGATCTCCGCCAGGATGTTCGCCCTGTGCCGCCATCCATTCGAGATCTAATCCATTCGAAAAAAACTTTTCATCCGCGGAAGCAGTGATCATAGCGACTGGATTCGTAGACAACTCAATCTCATCGAGCGCTGCGTTAAAGGCGCGAACGAACGTCGTATTCCATCGGTTTTCGTCGGCCGTCATCGACACAATAAAAACATCGCCCTCGCGCTCGAGCTGGATCGGAGCTTCCGTCATGAGGCTGCCTTCGCAGCTTCTTCACGCGCATGACGGACTTTCTCGTTGGTCTGATTGAAGAGTAGTTCGCGGCGTTGTTTCTCTTCTTCTTCCGACAATTCACGTCTACCTAAATCGCGACCCACGCGATAGCCGGTCTCGACGGCCGGGCGTTCACGAACAGTATCCACCCATCGTTTCAGATGCGGGAACGTTTCCCACATCGTTTCGTCGATCATGCGTCCGATCAACATGGCCCAAGGCCACGTAATAATGTCGGCAATGGTGTACTCGGGTCCTGCCAGATAGTCGTTAACCGAGAGTTGCGCGTCCATGACACCCGATAATCGATCTACCTCGCCGACGAAACGTTTAATCCCATACTCAAGCTGCTTTGGATCGTCGGCAATGTTACGGCCATAGTTCTTGAAGTGGTTGGCATTACCCATCATGGGACCCAGATTCGCCATTTGCCAGTGGACCCACTGCATCACCCTCGCTCTTTCGCGCGGGGTAGACGGAAGAAACATGCCGCTCTTGTCGGCTAGATACTCAAGAATTGCACCCGATTCGAATATCGTCACGGGATCACCACCGTCCGCCGGTTCGCGATCAACGATAGCTGGCATCCGATTATTAGGGCTAATCCGCAAGAACTCCGGACTGAACTGACCACCACCTCCAATATCGACCGGCACGATGTTGTAGTCCATTCCGCATTCTTCAAGCATGATTGTGGCTTTCCAGCCGTTCGGCGTTGGCCAGTAATGTAAGTCAATCATCTGCATTCCCGTTGATCCACTGGGTTGCTTCACTTTAACCGACCAAATCGAAACCGACGAGCCCGGCGGTCAAGTTTTAGAATTCCGATCGCGCTTAACCGATATTCAGACTCCATATACGTGCTCGCTGCACTGAAAAAATGGACTCAACCATCGTAGAACCCCATATGGTGCAATCCTAGGAGGCGACGTTCGCGATCCGACGTGATCCGTTCGATAGATTCCGGCTGTAGGTGGTTTACGAGTGAGGTCGGTTTGATTCGCTGCGCGATATCGCGTCTAGCGTAGTGTATTTGTAAGAAAAACCGACCTTTATCCTCGTCGGACGTCGGCAGTCGTCGGTGCCACACGTCTGAAACGAATAACGCAACGTCACCTGTAAACGCGGTTAAGGCGGTTACCCCTTCTCCCCGCCATTCGAGGTCTACATCGTGTAAACGTTCGACCGGTGGGAACAGACCCGAGTGGTGACTACCCGGAATAACCCCCGTGGGACCGCAGGCCAGGGGACAATCCATCAAAAAGATATGCACTCCGATGGCAAACACCGGATGTGGAATGTGTTCAGGCCAACTTTGGTCGGGACCCAGTGGAATATGTGGCCCGGCATCAATGTGCCATGCGCCACCGCCGTGACGATGTTCGGTCTGGGCAGGATTTCTCCAACACGTATTGGCGATGATGTGGGCGTCTTCCCCAAGTAACGGGTCAATGACATCGAGGATTTCTCTTCGCCCGACGAGTTGTTGACACAGTCCGCTACGATTGAACATTTCGTAGCGAAAGTCGTCTTCGATACCGCCCCGTTTATTCCCCCCTCGACCGTCCGGCGGTAGTTGCTCATAGACCGACTCGATCTCGGCTTTGGCAACAGCAATCTCATCCGCCGTAAACACGCTTCGAATAATCCCGTAACCATCTCGCTCTAATTGAACCGCGGCTTTCGGCACCGGATCTTCTCGAACCACCAAATAGCCACCCGGCCGTACCCGTTTCAGCATGTTGCGCCTCCTGTTCGTGTCGTTATTCAGGGCGTGCCGACCCTTAGTTTTCGTCCTCCAGTCGTACTAAGTATCGCTGATTTCGAAAAACAATCCCCTCGTACGTCTCGCAACTCGGACTCCGCGGTAACCATGCGTTGACGACATTGGCGAGGTAATTAACCCGACAACTAATGTCGCCGCGTCGACTCGCCTCAAAACCGCGCTACACTGACTAAAGGTTCGCTGAATGGGTTAATTGTGTCGATACCGCTCTCTGGAATTCGTGTCCTTGATTTTTCCCGCATCATTGCAGGTCCCCTCGCTACGCAACATCTCGCCGATCTTGGCGCGGAGGTCATTAAGATTGAAAATCCGATTACAGGAGACGAGGTGCGGGGCTTGGACTCAACCGGCCAGCCAGGCATAAGCTCTTTTTTCACGGCGTTTAACCGAAGCAAAAAGAGTGTGGCCATCGACCTTAAAACGAATCGGGGCCAATCGCTCGCTCGCGACCTCGCCAAACATTGTGACGTTCTCGTCGAAAACTTTCGACCCGGCGTCATGACGAAATTCGGCCTCAACGAATCGATCCTCCGATCCGAAAATCCAGCGCTGATCTATGTTTCGATTAGTGCTTATGGAGCATCGGGGTCAATGTCGGACCGGCCCGGGCTAGATCCGGTCCTGCAAGCTGAGTCGGGCATGATGGCGATGACGGGGTTCGAGAACGGGCCCCCTTTGCGCCATCCTCTATCAATTATCGATACCCTGACCGCCGTTCATGCGCTTTCGGCAATATCGGTAGCACTATACGCTCGCACGTCGCACGGCCGAGGCGATTTCATCGACCTCGCGCTCTACGACACCGCCATTGGAGCCTTGAACAACGCGGCGCTCGGCTACCTAACGTCGGGCGATCTACCTCCGAAAACCGGCAACAGTCACATGCAAGCAACGCCCGTCGATCTGTTTCAAACCAAAACTGAACCGCTTTACATGGCCGTTGGAAGCGACCGGTTGTTCCGACGTTTTTGTGAAGACGTTATTGAACGACCAGACCTCGCCATCGATGATCGTTTCAAGACACCTGCCGATCGACGTTTACATCGCGACGAACTAAAAGAAATCATCGAGGGCGCGCTCAAGAACGAACCCGCTGATTTCTGGTTGGAACGTCTACGACACCTTCCAGCCGGCAAGGTCCGTTCCCTCGATAATGCACTCAGGGCCGATGAGACCCGTGAACGAAACATGCTCTGGACCATCGATCAGGGTGATCGAATTCAAGAGATTCTAGGCAGTCCCTTCAAGTTCGATTACCACGAATTGTCGCCACCGAAACCACCGCCTCAACTTGGCGCCGATACGCGAGAGGTTTTACGGGATCTCTTGGCGCTTACGAGCGAAGAACTGGATGATCTGCGTCGACTCCGGGTCATTCGCTAACGCCCACCAAAGTTTTTGACATTCGGTTAGCGCATGCCGTAAGGCCGTATCGAACGCATCAATGCTTGAGGGCCCACTAACTCCCACGCACATACACCCGTTGTAACCTCACGTCTCGTCCCTCGGTCTTCACATCGACCGTCACCCGTAGCCGCGAGCCAGCGGCCTCTAGCTTCATCTCCTCACGACCAGTGATATCGTCTCGTCGCGATAGGATGACCAACACACCGTTGCTCCAACCAGCTTCGATTTGCCAGAAGTTCCGTTGCGTTCTACCCCAAGTAACGTCCCGATAGGTACCGTTCGAATAACGAATACCCAGTGAATCGTCGTTCTGTTCAATCACCAGTCGTTCAGCCGCAACAACCGGAAAATCCTGGACAACAAAAGCGGCCGACGCATTTACGTTTTTCTGTTTTCCCCGAGCGATATCCATATCTTCCGCACGACGAATAGCCCTCGTATCCGGAGCAGAGTCGCTTGCGTTCGCATCGAGCAACCACTCTCCTGTTAGATCGAATCCAACGGGAATCGCAAGCGACAAAGACTCACACCCCGTCACAAGCGCCAGCACGAACGCAACCGTTAACGATCTTTTCACCCGCGTGTTAAAGAAAGGTGCGGACCGCATCTAGAAAGCCATCGGGTTTATCGAGTGGTACCGGATGTCCCGAACCAGGAACTTCCACGAGTCTGCAATCGTTGGCGATGGACACGAATTTATCCGCGACTTCCCGGGATAGTAAGTGGCTATTCTCGCCCCGGATCAATAGTGTAGGGACGTTAAACGAGGCGACCGAATGCCAGCCCTCCTCGACCCCAAGTCGCAACCTTTGATTCTTCGGATCACGCAAGGCGCGGTCGTATCGGTAAGTCCACTTTCCTTGATCCGTTCTCATTAGGGAGGCTCGGACCCGGTTGTAGTGGTGATGCTCCGGTGGAACACCGTTATCGTCACGGGCCCTTCGAAAGGCGTCTTCCGGAGAATCGAAAACGTCGCTGCGTGCCACACTCTGTTGGATATTTCGAATTCCTGCCGAGGCAATCTCGGGCGCGATATCGACGATGACTAAGCGTTCGAGTTGAACCGGTTGTTTACCAGCAAAAGCGATAGCAACCAGCCCACCCATGGACAATCCCAATAGCGCAAACGTCTCAAGCTGAAGAGCCGAGACGAACGCTTCAAGATCTGCAACCATCTCCAACGTCCCGTATCGATCAGCTGGAGCCCAACTAGTTTCTCCATGACCACGTTGATCCAGCGCGAGCACCCGGTATTGGTTTGACATGACCTCTGCAAACGCGTTCCAGGATCGACAGTGGCCCGTGTACCCATGCAGCAAGACCAAGTCGTGCGCATTGGCCGGTTGCGGCGCCCAATCCCGGTAATGAAAACGCAACCCTCTCAGTTCAATCAATTCATCGATAACTTCCGTCATCCGACTCCTCCCAAACCGATACACTGACGCCAAAATCCGACGAGAAACAACATGCAGAAACCATCGGTTCCGATGTTACCCAAAGAAGAGGCCGAGCGCCGCGCCAAGGACCAAGGGATTCAGGAACGCTTCGCGGAACTATGCGTATTCCGTATCCTTCTTACGCATCCGTCACTGGCTCGGGAAATTGCCAACACGCTTACCAGTCTACTTTTTGAGGACAACGTTCTAGATCCTCGGTTACGCGAATTACTGATTATGCGAATCGCCTGGATTCGGGGGTCAGATTACGAATGGACTCAGCACTGGCGAGTCGCTCGCGGACTTGACATTCCACGCGCAGATCTTTTGGCTGTTCAAAACTGGAACCATGCGTCCCATTTATCTGACGCGGACCGAGCAGTCTTGCAGGCAACCGACGATTGCCTCGACGTTGGCTTCATCCAACCTTCTACGTGGGATTCAATTAAAGTTCACCTTAAAACCGAGGCCGAGCAAATCGAACTCGTCATCGCCATTGGCAACTGGATGCAATTCGCCCAACTACTACGAAGTCTAAATGTTCCGCTCGAAGACGGCGTGCGTTCTTGGCCACCAACGGGAGTCGGCCCACACGTTTAAGTTCAAACGCCAGTAATCTTCATAGTTCCCGCGAATCATCCGTCTGCGTGGACTCCGGTGCTGTATGTCGATTTTGAACGAAACTGCGGTAATCTTGGTTTTGAGGAACAAACATGAACTACCAGATCATCTCGGCCGACTGCCACATCGACCTTCCATGGCTCCCCGAGGACCTATTCACCAGCGAAGCCACCAACCAGTTCAAAGATCGAATGCCCTTCGTTTCGGCGACTGAAAACGGTCGATTCTGGGTATCTCGAACCGGCGCGCAGTTCGGACTACAAAATGGCATGGGTTCGGCGGGACGAAAATACGTACCGGGTCAGATTCACCGCTCCGATCGTATGGCGGATCAAGGCCTCTTTCACGACGGGGAACTCGGTATTCCACGG
>CEWR01019443.1_pt1 | contig 37864 bp, 34 predicted proteins | sample 356321 | NCBI WGS metagenome assembly CEWR01 (sample SAMEA2621551, study PRJEB7988) | marine metagenome | biome: marine biome (ENVO:00000447); feature: mesopelagic zone (ENVO:00000213); material: "saline water (ENVO:00002010), including plankton (ENVO:xxxxxxxx)" | depth 790 m
GATGAATTGGCATCGCTAAAACCTAAAAGTTTAGAAGGGTTAAAACAACTTGTTACTCAGACTAAAATAAGAGTAAGAAAGCCCTATGGATTTAATCCTGAAAACTTGGAGAAGAGGGCATCATTTTGTGGTTCAACTAATGAAGAACAGTTTCTAATTGATACTACTGGAAATAGAAGGTTCATTTGTTTTAAGGTAAAGGATATTGATCTGGAGAACTTACATACTGTCAATATAGACGATGTTTATTCCCAAGCTTACACTATGTACAAGGAAGGTTTTCAATATTGGTTTGATAAGAAGGAGAACAAGCTAATTGAAGAAAATAACACCGATTACATTATTAGGTCAACAGAAGAAGAGGCTATTATGGAAAGGTATGAGCCTTGTAATAGAGATGATACAGGAGTTAATATTTTTAAGTGGACAGCTTCTCAGGTGATGATTTCACTTTCGAGTATGGGCTACATTCCGAATAATACGACTGTAGCTCAAAGAGTTGGTAAAGCTTTAAATCGATTAGGATTTTTTAAGTATAAGTCCAATGGCAGAACGCTCTATGTAGTAAAAATCAAATAATAATTAACAAGGGTGGGTAAGGTGTGCTAAAACTAATTAAAACACTTTATCCGCCCATAATTTAAAGAATATGAAAAATATTAAAATATCAGAATTAGAGAGAAACATATTAATCAATCAATACACTATCTTAAGTAAGTCGGAAGATAATGCTAAGTTGAAATATCAATATGAAAGGAAAAAGGCTATTCTTCAGTCTAAGTTTACTCACTTGTATTGTGAAGTAATAGGAGATGCAAAAGGAATAGGTAAAAAGGTATTTGATGAAGTAGATTTAATCGATAAGATGTTCGCAGATATCAGGAAGTTAACTAAACCGTTTAAGGATACAATGGGATTAGATAAATTAAACTTTTATGGATTCCATAACTCTACATCTCATTATGATGCATATCGGTTTAATAGGATGAATGTTGGAGTTGAATATAAAGATGAATTATGGAGGTTTCGTAATAGAAATGAAAATTCATTAGACTTTTATAGAGAACTTTTAAGTAAGTATAATGAATTTTTGAACTCCGTGGATGATGGTAAAGAGATCGAATGGAATGAAGAAAAGATAAATTTACTTATTGATGTCGCAAATAAATATGTGACAGAAGATTCAGAGAAAAGTTCAAACCTAATTGCAGCATAAAATTTGGATACTTGAATGTAAATGATAAGAGGGCGTTAACTATGGTTTCCGCCCTTTTTACTAACCCAGCCCCCACTATTTTACCCCTCCTTCAAAAAAAATAGTATCACACATAGACTGGAAGGCTAATCCTTCAGCGTCCCCACCCGATTTTAGAGGGGTTTTGTTCTGTGTAGTTGAACTTTTTCTCTCTGTAAATGGCAATTATGCCCCAATTATTCACCTAAAATAGTTTTAGTTATGGAAAATCAATTTATGTACGCAGAGTTAATCAATGGGATAACTATTGATATGTTGGATGATAACGAAGTAAGAATAATCAGTGATACTGGTTTGTTCTTAGTCACTCGAAAAAGTCATATTAGTAACTATCCTAATTTGGAATTCGAGGAAGCGACAATGGATTCATTGAAATTTTATAAAAATGAACTCAGAGGATTTCTATAATTTAAAATAGAGCCTACACAAACGAGGATTATGCTGTATTATGTTTACCAACTCGGGTTCTTTGAGATGGTTTACCTCGCTAAATAACAAAACCACTGAAAGAAATATAACCTGCGCAGGTTTTTTTTACCAAATCTGGTCTAAAAGTGACCGTTGAATAAAAAAAAGAGTGTTTCTTCTATAATAGCTGTTGTTTGATTAAATTCGTGAGATTATGAAAAAACTCACGATATTATTTCTTATACTGATTTGTTCAATGTTTGTTAATGCTCAATTTGGTAGCGAAACATTTCTTTCTTTCAATGATGATTTAAAAACATATACAATTATTGATTTTGATAATGATGGTGATATGGATATTGCATCATTTTCTCAAACTGGAACTATTCATGTCAATGATGGATCGGGAGAATTTGATTCTTCAATTGTTTTTCCAACTGGGTATTTTATATCTAATGTTAACCATAGTACTCAATCTTTTAATATTGATTTTGATGGTGATGGATGGGAAGATATAATTGTTCGTAGTGATGATGATATTTTACTCTACACAAATGATACGTTAGGGGGATTCATTTTTTCTACTGTCCTCTTTTCTTTACCTTTCAATCATTTGAGTATTTCACTATCTGATATTGATCAGGATGGTGATGTAGATATCTTAGAAAGAGGAGTCTTTATTAATGATGGTAACGGTGGTTTTTCAAGTTCTACTCCTTTGAATAATTTAAGTGGGTTAGATTTTCCCTATGACATCGATAATGACGGCGATGATGATGTTATAACCATAGATAATTACTATTTTCCTGGTCACTATCAGTTTTATTATACAGAAAACTTAGGTCTTCTTAATTTTGCTACTCCTGTATTAATAGCGACAACAACAGAAAATGAGCTTTTGGGATTAGCTATCCCTTTAGAATTAAATTTTAATGATATTAATAATGATGGAAATACAGATATTCTTTTTCTAACTAATAATCAAAACAATACTAATATTCATTTATTAACAGGAAGTGGTAATGGTTCTTTTACCCAAAGTATTATCGATAGTGTACCTGTTGTTTATCTTCAATATTCTCATGGAATAAATGACCTTGTTTCTGTTGATGTTGATGAGGATGGAGATGTAGATGTTGTAATACTAGAAGAACGAGCGGAAAAAATATCTTATTTTGAAAATGATGGAGTCGGTGGTTTCTCATCTATTAATACGGTTTTTAGTACTAACAATGCTTATTTAAGAAGTTGGGGTTTATCTGCAGGGGATATTGATCAAGATGGGGATCAGGATCTTTTGTGGAGACATATAAGCTCTTCCAGTTCTTATCCTAATAGGATAGGTATTCTGGATAACATTACGCACTGTGTAGGGCTTCCAAGTTATAATGTCGTAGATAATGGTAGTGGTAATTATACATTTACTAATACATCTTTAGGAACTGCTAGTTTTACTCATTGGGCATTTGGTGATGGAACAACATCTTTATTGTCAAGTCCGAACCATACTTTTACAACAAATGGAATATTTGAGGTGGTTTTAACTATAGGTGATTCTTCTGTAATAAATGGTGGTGATTGTTTTGATTATGTTGTAGATACAATATCTGTAATTGGAGTTCCGTCTCCTCTGCAATGTCATTCTGGGTTTGTAATGTATCCAGATACAGGAAATAATGATGTTCTTATCATCAATAGTTCAACAGGGAGTAATTTAACCTACTTGTGGGAATTCGGAGATGGTAATACATCTATTTTACAAAACCCTAGTCATACCTATGCTACTGCTGGACCATTTTATCTTTGTTTAACTGTTGATGATGGTGCTGGTTGCGTTGATCAATATTGTGATTCAATAGGAGCTAATGGGGTAGTGTTTAAAACAGGCGGGTTTACTATTAATGTAATTGGCACCCCTATAATAACAGGAGTTGAAAATATTGATGTGAATGGAGAATTGATGATATTCCCAAATCCGACATCAACTCAACTAACAATAACTACAGATATGGAAGTACAAAGAATATCCATAACTAATGTTACTGGAAAACAGATTAGATCATTTCCTCCTAACTCTAATACATTTAACGTTGAGGACTTATCTGATGGTATTTATTTCATTAGAATAGAAGGAGAAGATCAGAGTGTTATTAGGAAGTTTATTAAGAACTAGTACACCCTACCCACACTCCACCAATTCCTTTCTAGACTTCTGTAATCCTCCAAGCTATACAGACCAAGGAAGTCTATTCATACCATTAGTGGAGTGTTGCTTCTTCACATAAAAAGAAATAATCTGCAAAAGGTAGCTTTGTACCTAATTCTGTCCCTACAAAACCTCCTAAAATGCAAAAAACCCAAACATAAATGCTTGGGTTTTAAGTTTGTCTATAGAAGGTGGAAGCCTTTCTATAAACGATTGCAACAAAAAAGCCTTCTCCGAAGAGAAGGCTTTCGTACTCGAGGCCGGAATCGAACCGGCACGGCCTAATGGCCACAAGATTTTAAGTCTTGCGTGTCTACCAGTTCCACCACTCGAGCTTCAATATCACTATTGAAAACTGGTATATATATTTTTACAGAGCGGGAGACGGGGTTCAAACCCGCGACCTCCACCTTGGCAAGGTGGCGCTCTATCAGCTGAGCTACTCTCGCTTATTTTAAAAGAACATCCCTCTAAAGGGAGAGCAAAAGTAACTATTTTTTTAACTCTACAAAACTATTTGGTAAAATAATTCATTTTTTTTTATTTTTTATTTTGATCACAAAAAAAACTGAAATAAATTTTATTATTTCAGCTTTAATATATTGTAGATTTATAAAAACTTCACTAAGATATCTGTATAAGTTATTAACCGTATGAGATAGTAAAACAGTGTCTTAGAAAAGCAATTTTTAAAATACTATCAAAAAAGAAAATATTATTATTGATGACATAAATGCTATTATTAGAAAAGTATAAAAGTTGTATTCGGAAGATTTGTTCATATGTAGTTTCATAGCTAAATTGTTTTAAGTAAATAATCAATTTTCATTATAACTCCTTTAAAAAAGAGATATAGAGAAAGAATGTTTGTTTGTTTTTACAATAAGCGCTTATCAAATTCAAATCTTAATTGCTTTCTTCTACATTAAAAACGATAGAAATCAAACAAAAGTTGCTTTAGTAATTTTACAATATATTAACGGTAAGGTTTTACACTTAAACGGAGATTATTGAACAAAAAATCAGGAGGCTACTTCTTTATGAATTGGATAGTTTTTTCTAAAACCAATTGAACATCTTTAGGAAATGTAGTTTCTAAAAAGGGATGGAATGCTCCAAAAACATGATTTGCACCTTCAATAATTGTCAATTTGGAAGTTCTACTCCACTTTTTAATACTTTCAGCTTCACTCACAGAAACTACATTATCAGCAGTGCCATGAATAACTAAATGTGGTATTTCCAACTGGCTCGCAGCATTTTCAATCTTAAAACGCTCTAAGTTATTTAAGGTATCTTCTGCTAATTGATAATACAAAGGCATTTGCTGATTGGTTCTTGAATTTTCAACATAAAGAACGCCTTCTTTTTTCCAATGTGACAAAACTTCTTTTGGATAACGATTAATTAAATCAGAAACAGCAGCCCAAGTAATTAACTTCTTAATTCTATTATCTTCATGTGCTGCCAAAATAGAAATACCGCCCCCTCTACTATGTCCAATTAAATAAATTTGAGCCTTATCTATTTCAGTCGTTTCTAAACCTTCAATCCAATCAACAACAGTTCTTAAATCATCTAACTCCTTCGTATAATTGTTATTTCCGAAAGCTTCTAAATCTGGAAAATCAATTGGTTGTTCGACAGTTCCTCCATTATGGGAAAAATTAAATTTGACGAAGGCGAAATTATTTTGAATAAAAAACTCCATCATTGTATTAAAGTGACCCCAATCTTTAAAGCCCTTAAATCCATGCGCAAATATTATTACTGGTTTTTGAAGTCCATTCGCTTTAAACCCAAAATCCAACACAATTGGTTTACTGTGTTTTCCTTGAATAATATCGTTTTTAGAAATTAACATCTGAAAACCAAACTTAATAAAAATTCAATTATTTTTTCATAATTGATCCAAAACAAACCAATTCATCTTATTTTGTATAATAAAATTACACACTTTAACAATATTGAAACCGGCTTTTTCTGAAAAAAATAAAATTTTACTTTACAAAAATACAGCTGGGAAATTTACTTCATAAAAATAGCCGATAAAGACTTTAAAAATCTGCTATCGGCTAAATTTATAAATCTAATAAGATAAACCTACATTTTATCTGGCACATTCACCCCTAACAATAACATTGAAGATTTTACAATTACTCCAATTTGCTCAGACAAACACAATCTAAAAGCAACTTTCTGCTTATCTTCTTCTTTTAATATTGATACTGTTTGATAGAAATTATTAAACTCTTTTACCAAGTCGTAAATGTAATTTGCAATAATAGCAGGGCTGTAAGCAATTCCAGCCTCCTTTATTACAGATGGATAATTATTCATCAATTTAATAACCTCTTGCTCTTTAGCATTTATCTCAACATCACTATATTCTTTAGAGAAACCCAATTCTTCAGCTTTCTTTAATAATGATTGAATTCTAGCATGCGCATATTGTATAAAAGGTCCAGTATTCCCATTCAAATCAATTGATTCTGCAGGGTTAAAAACCATTCCCTTTTTAGGATCTACTTTTAACAAAAAGTATTTCAATCCTCCTAAACCAATAGTAGAATACAACTCTTCTCTTTCATTTTCATTCATTCCATCTAAATGACCTCTTTCTTGAGTCATTTCTTTAGCGTCAGCAACAATCATTTCCATTAAGTCATCTGCATCTACAACAGTTCCTTCACGAGACTTCATCTTACCTTCTGGCAACTCTATCATCCCATAAGATAGATGATAACAACCTTCAGCCCATTTATACCCTAATTTTTCTAAGATAGTAAACAGTACTTTAAAATGATGGTTTTGCTCATTCCCTACTGTATAAATCAAACCACTCAAATCAGTATGTTTTTTATATCGTTCAATAGCTGTTCCAATATCTTGAGTCATGTAAACAGATGTACCATCACTTCTCAACAATATTTTATCATCTAATTTAGTATGAGATAAATCTGCCCAAACAGAACCATCTTCTTTTTGATAAAATTCTTTTTTAGCTAATCCATCTTCAACAACATCTTTTCCTAATAAATAAGTGTCTGATTCATAATACAACTCATCAAAATCAACCCCCATTGTCTCATACGAAACGTCAAGTCCACTATAAACCCATGTATTCATTTTTTTCCACAAAGCTCTTATTTTCTCATCTCCTTCTTCCCACTTTAGAAGCATCAATTGTGCTTCCTTAAAGATTGGAGCTTCTTTTTCAGCCTCAGCTTTATCCATTCCACCATCTATCAAATCAGCGATTTCAACTTTATATGCCTTATCAAATTCCACATAGTACTTTCCTACTAAATGATCTCCTTTAAGTCCGGAACTTTCAGGAGTTTCACCCTCACCAAACTTCTGCCAAGCAATCATACTCTTGCAAATATGAATTCCTCTATCGTTTATAATTTGAGTTTTAATAACTTTATATCCGTTAGCTTTTAAAATGTTAGCTACAGAAAAACCTAAAAAGTTATTTCTTAAATGACCTAAATGTAAGGGCTTGTTTGTGTTTGGAGAACAATACTCTACCATAACAGTCTTACTAGAACCAACTGAATGACCATAATTATTAGTCAAAGAAATTTTATTAAAAACTTCGATCCAATAATCTGCTGAAATAGAAAAATTCAGAAATCCTTTAACAACATTAAAAGCCTTAACCTCATTTGTGTTTTCTTGAATATAAGCACCTAAATCTTCGGCAGTTTGTTCTGGTCCTTTTTTAGATGCTTTTAAAAACGGAAATACTACAACTGTTAAATCTCCAGCAAATTCCTTCCTTGTTTGTTGAATTTGAATTTGTTTCAAATTTACATCTGCATCATACAAATGCTTTAATCCTTCAACTACTTTATTAAACAGTATTTTTTCCATTCCTATCTTTTTCGCATAAAAGCGAGTTTATTTTATATTTATTTTCTCTATTGTTTTTGTAAAGTCATTAAGAACATCAAATGCTGTCTCTGCCATTACATTCCCTTTATTATCTAAACATGGGTTAACTTCTACAACTTCTAGACATGCAACCTTACCACTTTCAATTACTTTATTAATGATTTCTTTAATCTCCTTCTGATCAAAGCCTTTAGAAACAGGCGTTCCCGTTCCTTTAGAAATTAAATCACAATCCATACTATCTACATCAAAAGAAATATAAATCAAATCACAATCCCTTAACTTCTCCAAAGTTTCATTTATACAGATATCCATCCCCCTAAACCTAACTTCATCAACTCTGTAATTTTTGACATTATTCTTTTCAATAGCATATTCCTCTGGTTCTTCTGTATCTCTAACCCCAAAATAAACCAGATCACTATGCAAAACTTTTGGAATAATTCCTCCAATATTTTTCAACCCTTCCCACGCTTTATCTGTATCAAGTTTAAGATCGTTTATTTTTCTATCCAAATTATCATCAGCCAAAGCGGCAGCCAAAGGCATTCCATGAACATTACCAGAAGGTGTTGTATATGGAGAATGAATATCTGCATGAGCATCTATCCAAACTACCCCTAACCTCTTTTCAGGAAAAGCAGTTTTAATTCCACTAATTGTTCCTAAAGCAGAAGAATGATCTCCAGACAAAACAACTGGAAATTCATTTTCAGATAAAGACAATTTAACAGCTTCACTCAGTCTTGTACAAACTGTTAAAACTTTACTAATCCGTTTAGCAAATGGAGCATTTTGCTTTTCATAAACCACTTCATTTTCTGTCTCTAAATCATAATAATCGTATCGATTAAAATAATCACTATCTGCATTAATTGCAGCAATTTCAATCGCATCAATTCCTAAATCGGAACCACGAGTTCCTGCACCGATGTCTGATCTGTTCTTAATTATTCTAATCTTATCCATAATCCAAAAATATCTATAAAAATATTTGTTTAAAATTTACTTTTTAAAACATCATTTTAGAGAGTTCAAAGTTATTGAAAATGAATTACATTTTAGTATTAAAGTGTTTCATCTATAACAAAATAGTCTTTGTACTGTAAATCTTAAACCTTACCTATTTTACTCTAAAAATAATGATATATTTGTGGTAAGCGTATTTAAAAGAATTGAGAAATATACTATACATTTTAATAACCATAACTTCCCTATCATTTATTGGTTGTGGAGGAGAATCTGCAGGTAAATCTGAAGGTATAATTGCCTACAAAGTTTCATATCCAAAAATGGATAGAAAAAACTTTATGTATGATTTTATGCCAAAAAAAATGGTTTTAAAATTTAAAGACAACAGATATAAAACATCTTTATCAGCTGGAATGGGAATGTTTAAAACAAATTTCATTATCGATACAGATGAATACCAGTTTTCTCAAATGGTAAAGTTGATTGATAAAAAATACATTGTTACCTTAAAAGGAGATGAGGTTGCAAAATCTATAAATCAATTACCAAAATACAATATAGAACACACTGGAGAGACTAAGAAAATTTTAGATTATGTTTGTGAAAAAGCTATTATTACAGTAGATAATGAATCTAACGATGCATTTACAATTTTCTATACAGACAAAATTTATATCGAAAACCCAAATTCAACCAGCCAGTTTAAAGGTGTTAGTGGAGTAATGTTAGAATACCAATATGAAAAGTATGGTATCTGTATGCGATTTAAAGCTCAAGACATAAAATTTACTACTATTGATGACAGTGAATTTGAAATAGATGCCAGTTATGCTAAAATAACTGAGAAAGCAATGGATAAAGAAATGCAAACTATTTTCGACAGTTTCAAGTAAAAAACCTCCTATAAAGAGTAATTTTCAAACCCAACAATACCCTACATTTATTCACAATCAATTGTTATTTAGTAGCAATTAATCCATCCATATCTGCGTTAGTAATTAATACATTTGGTTATTAGTAATATTATGAAATAATGGGACGGAACGAATACAAGGCGGAAAAGAAATCTGAAAAGCCTAAACCAAAAAAAAAGAGAACCAACATCGCTAACCCTTTTAGTAAGGTGAGTGTTTTTTTTACTGGCTTATTGAACAATGAAAAACTAACCAAATCGGTTGGATTATCTCTATTAGCTTTTTCCGCTTTTCTGTTATTAGCTTTTACTTCATTTTTATTTACCTGGAAAGTTGATCAAAACATCATTAATAACCACTGGAACAATCCTGACATTCAAGTAGAAAACTGGCTAGGAAAGCTTGGTGCTTATACTTCTCATCAGTTTATTTTTAATGGCTTTGGAATTTCCTCTTTTCTTTTTGTATTCCTCGCATTTATTCTTGGTTTTAGAGTTTTATTCAAATCGAACCTTTTGTCGATAGGAAAGTCTTTTAAATATTCTATTTTCTCTATTGTTTGGCTTTCAATAGCCCTAAATTACATTTTGCCATCCACTCCAATTTTAGGTGGCTCTTTTGGTTTTCATACCAATTTTTGGTTAGGAAGTACTATTGGTAATATTGGTGTTTTACTCTTTTTAGTTTTGTCAGGATTAATCTTCTTGGTTTTTAATTTTGATATCTCATTCAACTTTTTACCAGCTAAAAAAGAAATAAATAAAGATGATGAATCTTTAGACCAAATTCAAGACTTAAGAACTGTAAACAATACTATTAAAGAAGATAATATTCCTGCAAAAGAAGAAACAAATTTTGAATATGAACCACAGGAAAAAGAAACAACTAATGAATTCGTTTCTGAAAAATTTAATGAAACTATTATAGAACCTATTACAAAAGTTAAACTTGAAATAGAAGAAACTACTGAAAAACCTATTGTAGAGTTAACAACAGATTTTATACCCACCCCACAAAAATCACCTGATGATGAAGTCGAGTTTTCTGTAGAAGAGCTAGAAAATAAAGATGAAATTTTAAGTGATAAAGAAATCAATAGAAAAGCTAAAGATTTTGGCGAATATGATCCAACTTTAGATTTATCTTCCTATCGTTTTCCACCAATTGATTTATTAAAAGATTTTGGAGATACTCAAAAAAGAGTTTCTACAGAAGAATTAGAAGCTAATAAAAATAAGATATTAGAAACTCTTGCTAACTACAAAATTAAGATCGCAAGTATTAAAGCTACTGTTGGACCAACAGTTACTTTATATGAAATTGTTCCTGAAGCTGGAATTCGTATTTCTAAAATTAAAAACTTAGAAGATGATATTGCCTTAAGTTTAGCAGCATTGGGTATTCGTATTATTGCTCCAATCCCTGGAAAAGGAACAGTTGGTATTGAAGTTCCAAACCAAGATCCAGAAATTGTTTCTATGAAAACAGTTGTAGCTTCCGATAAGTTTCAGAATGCAAAAATGGAATTACCGGTTGTTTTAGGGAAAACAATTACTAATGAAACTTATGTTTTTGATTTAGCTAAGATGCCACATTTATTAATGGCAGGAGCAACAGGGCAAGGTAAATCTGTTGGATTAAATGCTGTTTTAACATCTCTATTATACAAGAAACACCCTTCCCAATTAAAATTTGTTTTAATAGATCCAAAAAAAGTAGAATTAACACTGTACAATAAAATTGAAAGACACTACTTAGCAAAAATTCCAGATACTGAAGAAGCAATTATAACTGATAATGATAAAGTAATTAATACCCTAAACTCTCTTTGTATAGAAATGGATCAAAGGTATGATCTTTTAAAAAATGCTATGGTTCGTAACATAGTAGAATACAATGCTAAATTTATTGCAAGGAAATTAAATCCTGAAGATGGTCATAAATATTTACCTTACATTGTTTTGGTTATTGATGAATTTGCTGATCTTATTATGACTGCAGGTAAGGAAGTTGAAACTCCTATTGCACGTTTGGCTCAATTAGCTAGAGCAATTGGAATTCATTTAATTATTGCAACACAACGTCCTTCTGCAAATATTATTACGGGGATTATTAAGGCTAACTTCCCAGGCAGATTAGCATTTAGAGTTACTTCTGGAATTGATTCTAGAACCATTTTAGACTCAAGCGGTGCGGATCAATTAATTGGTAGAGGTGACATGCTAATCTCTCAAGGCAACGACTTGGTAAGGGTACAATGTGCTTTTGTTGACACTCCTGAAGTTGAAGCTATTTGTGATTTTATTGGAGAACAAAGAGGTTATCCTGAAGTATTTACTTTGCCTGAGTATGTTGGTGAATCTGCAACTGGTGGAAGTGGCACTTTTGATGGTGAAGATAGAGATGCCCTTTTTGATGATGCTGCAAGAATGCTAGTAACTCACCAACAAGGCTCAGCTTCTTTATTGCAAAGAAAAATGAAAATAGGATACAATAGAGCTGGTCGTTTAATTGACCAAATGGAAGATGCTGGAATAATTGGACCTTCTGAAGGAAGTAAGGCTAGACAAGTTTTAATTACTGATTTAGACAGTTTGGAACAGTTATTGAGCGCTCTTCCACAATAACATGCTGTGCATGAAATAAATAATTATTTACTAAAATATAATTTACTAAAAAATGAAAAAAATATTAACCGTAGCATTAACAACACTAATTAGTTTAGGTAGTTTTGCTCAAGAAGTAGATGAAAAAGCAAAAGGGATTTTAGATAATTTAAGTGCTAAAACAAAAGCTTATAAAACTATTAAAGCTGATTTCAAATTCACTATCAATAATAAATCTGAAGGTCTGAACGAAACTCAAACTGGTAAAATTCAAATTAAAGGAAATAAGTATTTTTTATCTATTGCCGGACAAGATGTAATGTCTGATGGTAAAACTATTTATACGATTTTAAAAGATGCAGAAGAAGTTCAGATTAATGGAATACCTGATGAAGATGAAGAAGATTTTATAAGTCCTAATAAAATATTTACTTTATATGAAACAGGTTTTAAATACAAATATGTAAAAGAAGAAAAAGGAGAACATATCATTAATCTTTACCCAAAAAAAGCTGAGGAAAAAGACTTTCATCGAATTGCCCTTTACATTAACAAAGTTAAAAATCAAATTGGTAGCGTTAAAATATTTGGAAAAGATGGTTCTATAACAACTTATAATATTTCAGCATTTACTGCAGACTCTATTATTTCAGATTCAAAATTTACTTTTAACAAAACAAATCATCCAAATTATGAGGTTGTTGATTTGAGAGATTAATCAATACAACATCTTGTAAACTAAAATTGCCCCGCTACTAACGGGGCAATTTTACAAGAAAGAGGTAACGTCTTTCACTCTTTAAAGCTTAAGACTACTATAAAGACGAAAAGAACTATCAAAAAGTTGCTTAGTCGATAATAAATTTATTTCTGTAGTACAAAGTAACTCTTTGGAAGAGTTATATTATCAAATGTTGCAAACTGAACATAGGTAAACAACTCATTATTTAGATGTCCATACATTCTATCTATATCAAACTCATACTCTACGTCATCATTACTCTTAACCTCTCTGAAATTTGGCATATGGTACAATACAATCTTGTTAACAATTCCATCTAACTCTTTAACTTCTATTGTGATAAATGGAGGAGAAGCAATTGTAGAATCGATTTTGGCTTGTTTAGATTCGACATCAATCATCTCATAATATATACTTTTATAACGCTCTACATAATCTATTAATTGATCAGAATTAGCTTTTAATGGAACAACACTTCCTATCTCAAATAAAGAAAATACACCATCCTTGTTATTAATATAAAAAGATTCTTCTGGAGTTTCATGATAAGTTATTTCTATACTTTTAATTTTTTCAGGTAAAGCTTTAAACACAACAGCATCTCTCCATTGAGCAGACTCCGTAAAAAAACGAGATGTTAAGTAACCATAATTTCCAGGAATGTACATTATAAATGGTACAGATGATTTTACTCCTTCCGTTTCTAAAATCATATAAGTTCCTTGATGATCCAAAGTAGCTCCGCCCACATAGTAAATTTTACTTGGTTTATCTCCACCTTCATAAATTTCTACCTTGGTAGCACTTGTCGCTATTTGTTTTATTACATTATTTTGAGCAGATTTTGGAACAGGTGAACGAACTTCAATTCTACTAAAAGTTTTCATTAAAAGCCTAACATTATCAGGCCGTGCTAAGTACTTCCCATCTACCATCCAAGTGTTTTTAGATTTTGAAAGTGTTACTGACTGTCCTTTAGCATCAACCATAAATATTTTATCAATAGCATCTGTATTTTTTATAGCAAAGCCAGATTTCTCCTCTTTATTACTCCCTAAAGTTCCTGCGCTCTTATTTATAAAGAAGTATACCGCAATAGCAGCCAACAAGACAAGTAATAGAATTAATATTTTGTTATTTTTCATATTTTTCGCGAATTAATCCCATCTAAAAAACTTAGAATGAGTTGTTATTTTGTAAATTTTTTCTTCCTATCGAAGTAATGAGCTAATCCAAACAATAATATTAGACCAATTGGTAAAATAGTATTAATCAGTTGCCATTCGAATTTGTCATTTTTAAGAAGGGTTTTATCTAATAATCTAATTTTAAGCTTCTTAGATCTTACTGTCATTAAGCCACTATCATCACACAAATAACCCATTACATTTAGCATGAAATCTTTATTTCCAAACTCTTGTCTTGTATATCTATCTACTCCCAATTCGAAAAACTCTCCCGTACGTCTATTAACATGATTTTTTGCGATGTCTCCATCTGCAATAACAATCATCTTATTTTCGACACTTTCCTCCTTAAAGCTAATTTCGTTAGCTCCTTTTAATTGAGGAGTTATTCTATTCTTAAATACAGATTCAAACTTTCCCTCTAAAAGTATAGCTACAACCTGATGTCCAGCGTTAAATTTGGATGGGTCTGGTTCAAATCGCAGCATTTCTAATCCGATTCTTGTAGGAGCGCTACTGACCTTAGAATATTGAGATGTTTTTAAAAGACCTGTTTTTCTAATCCCTTTTTTAGCAATAGTATCTATCGTACTAACAAACTCTCCTTTAAGTGCATTTAAATTATTTACAATTGGATGGTTATTAGCTGGTGTTAACAATGGAAAAAAGAACCATGGTAATATTTCTTGTTTTGGTTTACCTCCAACCATTCCAGTAACCATTGGAATGGGAGCACATTGTACATCCTGAACAATATTTGTATTAACTCTAACACCATAAGTAAACAACTGATCATCTAAATTTAAATCCAATGGAATAGCCATTGTTACATTATCACGAAGTAAACTATCCATACTTGCAAGAACAGGGTCAATTAACCAAACAACTCTCCCTCCATACATTACATATTGATCAATAATAAATTTATCCTTTTCAGAGAATTTATCCACCGGTTGAGCAATAATTATAGACTGATACTTAACTTTCACCCTAAAAGCTTTGTTACTGTCAATTATTACTCGTTCAGTTAGACTATTTAATTGTCCGTTTAATTCAATTCTATCTACAGCATAAAATTCTGCTAAAGACTCTGCTAAAGATGCTGTCTCTAACTTATCCAACTCTCCGTGCCCCTCAATAAAGGCAATTTTCGGAACATCTGTTCTTGTTAAACTATTGATGGCATTAGCTATTTCATACTCCAACGATTCTATAGAACTATTAAGCATTCCTTCTTGCTGAGCACCAATTTGACTTTTTAAAAGCTGAATTGGTAATTCTTTTCCCCTGTAAAGAAAAACTGCCCCAGGCCAAATTATCTTATTACTAAAACCATCATTTGATCTTTCTGATAAATCAGTAGGTCGTAAACCTTGCTTATACAACTGCTTGTATATTTCTTCCGTAATTTTATCGTCCTCACTTTCTGCTGGATTAATAAACTCATACTCTAAATTTCCATTAGAATAAGCTCTAAACTCATCCAACATTTCTTTTGTTTCATCCCGCAAACGTTTATACCCTGCAGGAAATTCTCCCTCTAAATAAACCTTAACATAAATAATATCATCAATATTTTCTGCAAGCTCTTGACTTGTCTTAGATAAGGTAAATCGTTTTTCTGAAGTTAAATCAAAACGTTCAAAAGCAAAGGATCCAACATAATTAACTAACAGAATAATAATTAATCCAACAATCAAGAAGGTAAGATCCTTCTTTCTATTTACAGCGCTCTTCTCTACCATTTTCTGCTACTTAATGCTGTTTTAGTAAATATTAAAAATAAAAATATTACACTTAAAAAATAGGTGACATCTCTTGTATCGATCACACCCCTACTCATAGATACATAATGCTCATTAATACCTAATTTCATAATCAAATCATCAACAGCCCCAAAATACTCTAGCGCACTAATCGATTCAAAACCAACATAACAGAAGAAACATAGAAATACAGCAACAATAAAAGAGATTATTTGATTATTTGTAATTGAACTAGCAAAAACACCAATAGCAACAAAAACACTCCCTAAAAACAATAGACCAAAGTAAGAACCAACTGTACCTCCAAAATCAATATTACCAACAGGGTTACCTAATTGATAAACTGAATAAAAATAAACTAATGTTGGCAACAAGGAAAATAATACCAAAGTAAAACCAGCAATGTATTTTGCAAATACAATTTGAAAATCTGTTAATGGCTTAGTTAGTAAAAGCTCTATGGTTCCGGTTCTACTTTCTTCAGCAAATAAACGCATTGTAATAGCCGGGATTAAAAACATAAAAACCCATGGGGCAACATAAAAAAGTGAATCGATATTGGCATAACCACTGTCTAATACATTTGTTCCTCCCGGAAAAATCCACATCATTAAACCAATTGTAGTCAAAAACACAACGACAACTATGTAGCCAATTAGAGAACCTAAAAAACTTCTTATTTCTTTATTAATTAATGTTAGCATTTCTTGTTTTTCTGAAAGAGAACAAATTTAACACTTTTTAAATGATGTGGTTGCTAAAAATTGTTAAACGACACGTTTGAGTTTATAAGTGGTAAATAACACAAATTGTTTTATTTGTAACATTTTTTTATATTATTAAAATAATTGTAATATTGCATTTCAATATATTAATTAAGGTAATGATTATATTAAAGTTTGGGGGAACATCAGTAGGGTCTGTAGAAAGAATTCGAGAGGTTGCAAATCTATCTAACAACACTCAAAGAAAAGTGGTAGTACTATCTGCAATGTCAGGAACCACTAATAGTTTAATAGAAATTGCAGAATACCTCTATAAAAAGAATCATGATAGTGCAAATGAAGCTATAAACAAATTGGAACTAAATTATTATGAGGTAACTAATAAATTATTCTCAACTACAGAATATAAAAAAAAAGGCATAGATCTTATTCAGTCACACTTTAGTCACATTAAATCATTTACTCAAGATATGTTTACTCTTTTTGAAGAGAAAGCAATTTTAGCACAAGGCGAATTAATATCTACTGCTTTATTACATTACTATTTTAATGAACAAAAAATAGAGTCTGTTTTAATCCCTGCGCTTAATTTTATGAGAACAGATAAAGATGGTGAACCTGATCTATTCTATATTAAAGAGAATATCAATAGAGAAATTGATCTGCATCCGAATAATACAATCTTTATAACTCAAGGATTTATTTGTAGAAACGCATTTGGAGAAATAGACAACCTTAGGCGAGGTGGAAGTGACTATACAGCTTCTTTAGTTGGCGTGGCTTGTGAAGCTGAAGAAATTCAAATTTGGACAGATATTGATGGCATGCATAATAATGACCCTCGATTTGTAGAAAATACGACTCCCTTATCGAATTTATCTTTTGATGAGGCAGCTGAATTGGCTTATTTTGGCGCAAAAATATTACACCCAGCAAGTATTCAACCTTGTAAGGTTGCAAATGTGCCAGTTCGATTAAAAAACACTTTAGAGCCAAAAGCTCTAGGAACTTTAATTAGCTCAAAAGTAAATGGTAGTGGAATTAAATCGATAGCTGCAAAAGATCGTATAACAGCCATAAAAATAAAAAGTGGCCGCATGTTATTAGCTCATGGATTTATGAGGAAAGTTTTTGAAATATTTGAAACCTATAAAACTTCAATAGACATGATTACAACTTCTGAAGTGGCAGTTTCTGTAACTATTGATGACACAAAATATCTAAACGATATTGTAGATGAGTTGAAGAAATATGGCACAGTAGAAATTGATAAAGACCTTTCTATAATTTGTGTTGTTGGTGATTTTATAGCTGAGAGCAAAGGCTATGCATTTAGGGTTATGGAATCACTTCAAAACATATCTATAAGAATGATCTCTTATGGAGGGAGCCGACACAATGTAACTTTATTAGTAAATACTTCTGATAAAAAAGAAGCATTAAATTCTTTACACCAAAATCTTTTTAACCGTGTTTAATACTCAAGAAATAGCCCGTTTTAAAGAGACACCTACTCCATTTTATTATTACAAATTAGAGTTGTTGGAAGAGACACTAAACGCGGTAAAAAAAGCATCATCATTATATGATTACCATATTCATTATGCTTTTAAAGCTAATACTAATACTGAAATATTAGAGCTAATTCAAAAAAATGGATTAGGTGCAGATTGTGTTAGTGGAAACGAAGTAAAAAAAGCAATTGAGTGTGGTTTCACTTCTGAGCAAATTGTTTTTGCTGGTGTAGGAAAAACGGATGCTGAAATTAATATAGCTTTAGATCATAACATCTTTTGCTTTAATTGCGAATCAATTCCAGAGTTGGAGGTTATTAATGAACTGGCAGCTGTAAAAGGTAAAACAGCTCAAATTGCATTAAGAATAAATCCTAATGTTGCTGCAAATACACACGCTTACATTACCACCGGATTAGAAGAAAACAAGTTTGGAATTAACATGTGGGAATTGGAAGATGTTTTAGTTGCCTTAGCTGATATGAAAAATGTAAACCTTATTGGTTTGCATTTTCATATTGGTTCTCAGATAACCGATTTAAACGATTTTAAAGGCTTATGCCTTCGTGTAAATGAAATTCAAGAATGGTTTTATGAACGGCAAATTATTGTAAAACACATAAACGTTGGTGGAGGTTTAGGTATAGATTACGAAAACCCAATGGAAAATCCAATACCAGATTTTAATGCTTTCTTTAAAGTATTTAAAGATTTTATAGAACTTAGACATCAACAAGAATTGCATTTTGAATTAGGGAGGTCTATTGTTGGACAATGTGGCACTTTAGTAAGTAAAGTGCTGTATGTTAAAAATGGAGTGAAAACCAATTTTGCAATTATTGATGCTGGCATGACAGAACTAATAAGACCTGCTTTATATCAAGCAGTTCATTCTATAGAAAACCTAACAAGTAACTCTAGTAAAATAAAGCGCTATGATGTTGTTGGGCCAATTTGTGAATCGTCTGATTGTTTTGGTAAATCGTTAATGCTATCTAATACAAAGCGAGGCCATTATATAGCAATCCATTCTTGTGGTGCCTATGGCGAAGTTATGGCATCTCAATATAATTTGAGAGATTTAGTAAAAGCGGTTTATTGATTTACATCTCAATAAAAAGTATCTTTGTTTGCTACTATTAATATTGAAACTAATGAAAGTTCTATTTATAACCATTACGATCTTCCTAAATGGACTATCTTTATACGCTCAAAACGATTCAAGCTCGTATTCTTTTTTTGTTGCAGGCCACACATATGGAGCTCCGGGAGTTAACAACATAGGTTTACACCCACCTTTCAAACAAAAGTTTAATTATATTCAAAGCCGGTCCGAAATAAAATTTGGCATTCTTACAGGTGACATAGTTTCCGCAAATCCTGTTGCCCAAGATTGGGATGAAGTAGATACTGATATTAATACGCTTGGCCTTCCAGTTTACTTCGCTGTTGGGAATCATGACATGGAAAATAGACCTATATATGAAAGTCGATATGGAATTACATATTACCATTTCATCTATCAAAACGATTTATTTATTGTGTTAGACCCAAACATTGATGCATGGAGTATCACAGGCGTTCAGAAACAATTCGTAGAAGATATCCTCATAAATAATGCTTCAACAACAGAAAACATATATGTTTTCTTTCATCAGATCTTATGGAAAGAAACCAATAATCAGTTTAATTATATATTTTGGAATTCTAGTGCAGGCAGGGGGAGTTCTGTTAATTTTTGGTCGGAAATAGAACCGTTATTCAGAAGCCTTCCTAACGAAGTTTTTATGTTTGCTGGTGATCTTGGAGCTAGCTGGTCATCCGACATAACCTATGACAAATATAATAACATAACACTAATTGCTACTGGAATGGGTCACCCTGATGGAGAAAATTTTATTGTTGTAAATGTAGACTCAAATAAAACTGTTGATTATGATTTAATTTGTTTGTCAGATACCAATATGAATTGTCTTGGAGATTTAACAGATTATTTGGTAGTAGATCATATTGTTGGTGTAGAGAACGTTTATGACGAAAACATTTACAGCTATTCAATTTACCCAAATCCTGCAACAAATCAAATAACTATTTTAACTGAAAACTTAAAAGAAACTAGACTACAACTATTTAATACTCAAGGTAAATTAATTCTTGAAAAAAAACTCATTTCACAAATTGAATATATAGTTGACATTTCGAATATTCCTAAAGGAATATATCTATTAAAAGTATTTAACGATTCCAATCAATCGACTAGCAAACTACTTTTAAAATAAATTAAAAACAAGCAACCTACAAATGGTTAATGCAATTTAAGAGATTTAGTGAAGCCGATTTATTGATTTACATCTCAATAAAAAAAGTAATTTCGTTACTCTATCTATTATTGAAATTGAAACGAAAAAAAACATATCTATTAATTATTGTTATTTTTTTTAGCAGTTTGGGATTCATCTTTTGTTCAAACTATATGTTAAAACTATTTTTTAGCAAAAAAATATGGGCACACAAAATAAATACTGTTGATAGATTAAATAAAGCTAAAACTGAATTTAAAGGATTAGAACTTGATGTTGTATTTTATAATGATAGTAATTATTTTGATGTAAATCACCCCCCAACTCCTTCTACAAATCTATCTCTAAAATCCTATTTATCAAACCATGATAAAGCTATAAGTAATCAATATTGGATTGACTTTAAAAACCTTAATAATTCAAATAAAAAAGAGTCTTCGAATCATATTATTAGATTAATATCAGAATACAAAATTGAAAAAAGTAAGATTATAGTTGAATCCACAGAGCCATTACCTCTAAAACAGTTTAGTAATAATAGTTTAAAAACAGCTTATTATTTACCCTCAAACCTTAGAAAAATAGATTCAAATCACCTTAGAACTGAATTAAATAGAATTCAAGAAAATATTACAAACCACAAACCAAGTTACATTTCTTCAGACTATAGAAATTATTTAATCTTAAAAGAACGTTTCCCTAAATACAAGAAACTATTTTGGTTTACAGGCTATGGTTCTACCAACATTTTTGTTGCAAGATTCTTTTTATGGAATATTTTACTTGATGATAACGTTGATGTTTTATTGATTCCTTTTAATGAATAATGAACTTAATTAAAACTATTTTAAAGGCGTTGCATTGGATTTATCCGCTACCAATTTTGGTGTCAGCCATTACGCCTATTATCATTAACCTATTTGTAGATTATAATTTATTTGATAGTCGATTAATTATCATAAACTTGGCTTGGATATCAATTTTTTCTATCCCAATTGCTCTATCTAAAAACAGATTTGTTTACTTAAGTATTTGTTCTCTTTTTTTTACCATTGGCTTTATTGAAACAATTCATTGGATCATTCTGAAAGGACCAATAACAACAACTAGTCTTTTAGTTGTAGCCAATACAAACATGCAAGAATCCATTGAATTCTTAGATTTAAAAGGATCTTTTGAATTATTAATTTTAGTTCCTTACACAATTTTATTTCTCTACCTGCTAAAACGAAACCCAACTTATTCTAAATCAAAGAACCAATCATTAATTGTAGTTTTCATATTGATACTCTCTGTTGGTTTTATTTCTGAAAACGCTCTTAAAGGTAGACTCGTCAGAAAAGGGATTCCAACAATTGCTAAAGTCACGTTTTCATTTATTGAAGAAATAAAGCTTTATCAAGAAGTTTTAGAGGAGAACCATCCTTTAAAAGTAAACGCACAATTGATTGATCAATCAAACAAGCAAACAGTTATTTTAGTTATTGGAGAATCAACTAACAGAAATCATTTATCATTATATGGATCAAAAAGAAAGACTACTCCAAGACTAGATAAAAGAGCTGATCTAACTGTATTTAAAGATGTAGTTTCTCCTTACTCAAATACTATAAATTCTGTTTTAACTATTCTTTCTGAATCTAACTTAGAAGAGAACCTTCCACTAAATAAAAGTGTTGATGCAATTGATATTTTTCATTCAGCAGGTTTTAAAACCTTTTGGATATCTAATCAATCTCCAGTTGGAGTATGGGATAATTTAGTTACTGTGTTCGCTAAAAAATCTGATCATTGCGATTTTGTAAATCTAGTAAGTAATTCCTCTTTCGAATCTACCTTGAACACTTCATTAGATGAAAAATTATTTTCTCCTTTTCAAAAATCATTAAGCGACTTTTCTAACAACAAACTGATAATTCTTCATTTGATGGGAAACCATTCTAAATACAAAAAAAGATATCCTTCAAATTATGAAATATTTCAAGGTGAAGGTGACCATGAAGAGACAATTGCAGCATATGACAATTCTGTTTTATACAACGATTTTATAGTTGATAGTTTAATTCGGATGGTTGAAAAAAAAGAAAATGAATCCATATCCTTAATTTACTTATCTGATCATGGAGAAAATGTTTATGATGAAGACAACAAGGTTGGTCATGATTTTGTTAAAAACCTACCAAAGTCTCATGTTGAAATTCCTTTTATTGTCTGGTTGTCGGATAAATACAAAAGAATCAATCCTGAAAAACTAAAAAGTATAAAAAACAATAAAGATACTCCATTTGTAACAGATAATCTTTTCCATTGTTTGATGGATTTGAGTAATATTAAAAGCTCTTATTTTAAGCCAAAGAAAAGTATCTTTAATAAAAATTTTGATGTTTCTAGAAAAAGAATCTTAGAAGATGGTCGAGATTATGATCAGTAAATCTAAAAGACTAAAATCTCGTCATAAACTCGTTTAACAGGCAAACCCATTACATTAAAGTAAGAACCGTTTATTTTTTCAATTCCAATATACCCAATCCATTCTTGAATACCATAACTACCTGCTTTATCAAAAGGCTCATATTTATCTATATAATACTCTATCTCTTCTGATGACAAATCTTTAAAATCCACTTCGGTAACATCATAAAAAGTATGTTGCTTTTCTTTTGAAAGTAAGGTTACTGCAGTAATCACTTCATGCTTATTTCCTGATAATTTACCAAGCATTTTAATTGCATCAGACCTATCAGTTGGTTTTCCAATAATTTCATCAGCTAAACAAACAATAGTATCAGAAGTTAAAACCAAATCATTCTTTTGTAAATCTTGCTTAAAGGCACTTGCCTTTAATTCACTTAAAAAAACAGCAACTTCTTCTTTTTGTAATTCTGGAGGATAAATCTCTTCAATCTCTTTTGTTTTGATTTCAAATTCAAAACCCAATTCCTTTAAAAGATTTTGTCTTCTTGGCGATTTAGAAGCCAGTATGATATTCCAAGATATATTTTCTTTAATCATTATAATTTAATTATCAAATAGTAGAATAACAAAGTGTAACCCACACCTGCTATCATAATAAACTTCATGCTTATACTTAATTTATGATAATCGATTTTCAGATTTGCTAATTTCAGTTTATAAACCACATATATTAAGGGGATTTGAACTGTAAACAAAAGATACATCACTGTTATTAATGCCCTAGTTTGTGCTTTTACTAATTCGGCATCTTCTCCCCCCGGATTTTCTGACATTTGTAAATATTGTAAATATCCGATCATAGCTATCATTACAAGACCTAATCCTTGAGCAATAATTTTAGCTTTGGCTTTACCGTAAACAACGGATAAAGTGTTACTAGCATATTTTTTATCTCCGTCATAATCTTCTATATCTTTTATAATTTCTCTTACCATTGAACTGATAAAGGCAAAAAATGAAAAAGCTAAAACCCAATACATTATAATTTTAAGTGTTGCAACTAAAGCAAACTCTACCTCCTCAAAAGGAGTATATTCTTCTAACCTAAAAAGTAACGCATTCACTGTATCATCAACTGCAGCATGCTGCAAAACAATCTCATACAACCCCGCCACAAAAGGAACTAATGCAGCTAATAAGGCAACAACAACATTCCCAATTATAACTTGTTTTTTAAACATTGTAGAGTAATACCATAAAGCTCCAGCTGATAATATTTGTATAAAAACAAGTTTCCAATTTCCTAAGGTATAAGCTAAATAAGCACCTATTAAAATAGCAATAGTATTTATTACAATATGTGCTCCCATAGCAACTCTTCGCTTTATGTATTTCCCAACAACAATCTTATCTGGCCTATTTACTCTATCGACTTTAACATCAAAATAATCGTTAATAATATAACCTGCGGCTGCAATCATTGTAGTAGATAAACTCAATAAAAAGAAATGGATTTCAGTCATCTTTAATCCAACATTCGGAATATCTTGACCTCCAGAAAAATTAAAAATTATAGGGTAAATAATACCCCATCGAATTGCGTACTGAGTTAACACAATAATGATTAAATTAGGCAAACGAATTAATTTTATAAAAGCTATTATCGGATTCATATAATTTTCTATTATCGTAAAAGTATAAAAAGTAATTAAGTGTTATTGAAATTATGTAATTAAGTTTATGTTTAACTCCTTAATTCATTACCTTATCGCCTTATTACCAAAAAACTTTTACCTTTAAACTTTTACTTATAAAATCAGACCTAAAGTTGGATATCCATCAAATACTACTAAAATATTGGGGACATAATAATTTCAGACCTTTGCAGGAAGATATTATTAATTCTGCTTTAGAAGGTAAAGATACACTAGCACTATTGCCTACTGGTGGCGGAAAATCGATTTGTTTTCAGATCCCTGCAATGGCAAAAGATGGTATCTGTATTGTGGTTTCTCCACTTATTGCATTGATGAAAGATCAAGTGCAAAACTTGGTAAAGCGAAATATAAAAGCTGTAGCTATCTATTCAGGAATGACCCGAAGAGAAATTGATATTACCTTAGACAATTGCATTTACGGAAATATTAAGTTTTTATATATATCTCCTGAAAGGATAGAAACAGACATTTTTAAGGCCCGTTATAAAAAAATGAAGGTTAATTTGATTGCGATTGATGAAGCTCATTGCATATCTCAATGGGGTTATGATTTTAGACCTTCTTATCTAAATATTGTGAAGCTAAAGGAAGAAAACCCAGCTATACCATTTATGGCTCTGACAGCAACAGCAACTCCAGAAGTAGTTATTGACATTCAAAAACAACTTCAATTTAAAACAGAAAATGCATTGCAAAAGAGTTTTGAGCGAAAAAACTTAGCTTATGCTGTTTTAAAAGAAGAGGATAAAAAAAATAGACTTTTAAAAATATTAAATTCAGTTAAAGGAACTTCAGTAGTTTATGTAAGAAGTAGAAAAAAGACAAAAGAAATTGCCTTATTTCTACAAAGGAATGGAATTGACTCAGATTTTTATCATGCAGGATTAAGTAATGATGAAAGAACTTTAAAACAAAGTAATTGGATAAATGACACTACAAGAGTAATTGTTTCTACCAATGCTTTTGGAATGGGCATAGACAAGCCCAACGTAAGATCGGTAGTTCATATTGATTTGCCTGACTCTTTAGAAGCTTACTTTCAGGAAGCAGGACGAGCGGGGAGAGATGAAGCTAAGGCGTTTGCAATTTTATTATTTGAAGAAGCTGACAGAATTGATTTAGAACAGCGTATTGTAAATAGTTTTCCAGAAATTGAAACTATAAAAAAAGTTTATCAATCATTAGCCAACTTCTTTCAAATACCAATTGGTGCAGCATTAAACGAAAGTTATTCTTTAAATATTTTAGAGTTTAGTGAACGATACAACCTTTCTATCTATGCTGTTTACAATTGCTTAAAATTCTTAGAAAAAGAAGGTTATCTTATTTTATCAGAATCAAACTATAATGCTTCAAGAATTAAGTTTGAAGTAAATAAAGATGTGCTTTATGAGTTTCAAGTAAAGAACACTAAATTAGATTTATTTATTAAAACTTTACTAAGATCTTACACTGGTTTGTTTGAGAATTTTGCTAAAATTGATGAATTTGAAATTGCTAAAAGATTAAAGACAACCAAGGAAAAAGTAACTAAAGGTTTACAATACTTAAGTCATTTAGAGATTATCTCTTATTTAGAGCAAACCAATCAACCACAACTCACTTACTTAACGGAGCGTTTAAATGTAACAGATATTTCTATTTCTGCCAAACACTATCATGATAGACGTGAGATTGCCATTAAGAAGATGGAAAGCGTAATTTACTTTGCAACTGCTAAACACAAATGTAGAAGTGAAATTCTTTTAAATTATTTTGGCGAAAAAGATGTTTACCGATGTGGAGTTTGCGATGTTTGCCTTGAAAGAAATAAATTAGACTTAAGTGATGTTGAATTTAGTGCAGTATCTGATCAAGTAAAAAAAATAGTGCAAAAAGAACCCTCACCTATTACACAAATTGTAACTAAAATAGATGGTGTAAGAGATGATAAGACCATTAAAGTAATTCAATGGTTAATGGAAAATGACAAATTAGTATCAAACAAAGAAAACCTTTTGGAATGGAGAAAATAACATGGCAAACCAAAGCATTTAAAAATCTAACAGTAGATGAATATTTTGAAATCATCTTTCTTAGAACCGAAATTTTTGTAGTTGAACAAGATTGTCCCTATCAAGAAGTAGATGAAAAAGACAGACAGTCTTTCCATCTATTTGGCAGAGCAGGAAATGGAGATGTAGTTGCTGTCACAAGAGTTTTACCTCAAGGAATATCTTATGATGAAGTTTCTATTGGTAGAGTAGCTTTAAAGAAATCTTATAGAGGACATGGAATTGCTGACACCTTAATGATTGAATCATTTAACTTTGTTAAAAAAGAATTTGGAGAGGTTCCTATTCGTATTTCTGCCCAAGAATACTTACTTAACTACTACAACAAACATGGCTTTAACCAAGTTGGAGAAATGTATTTAGAAGATGATATTCCTCATTTAGAAATGCTTAAATCAGTTTAGTAATATGTTAGATTTTACTACAGAAGCCATAGAAGATTTAGAAATAATGTATTGTACTATTAAAAATTATCCTGATAATTTAGAATTTTTATTTGGTATTGAATTAGCTGACAATATGGAAATTGATCGATTAATTGAAGCTTTCAAAGAAAATAATTTAATCGTATCCATTGATAAAAAGCACATTAATATTCCCGCATCAGAATTCAATACAAAAGAAGATTTACAAAAACTTGTAAATTGTATTAGGTTGTGTGTAAGTTTTTAGAAGGTTTACCATCTAATATTGATAATGCTTCTTCACAAAAATTGTCTATAATATTAAAAAAAACAAAAAAAGGAAGCTAAATCTGATTATAAATGACAATAAAATCTCTAAAAGCCCACAAATAATCATATCTTGATAAAAAAGGTATCTATGATTAAAATAAAAGTTTTTGACGCAGCAAATAAACCAGACAATATAGAAAAGGTTGAAATTGTAAATTTCCTATCTGAACATTTACAAGAGTATGGGGATCCAAAGGAAGACATTAAAAAAGCTATAGACTATTCAGTAAAAGAATTCACTTCATTTGGTGGATTTACTATGTTAATTATGGATGATAATGTAATTGTAGGAGCTACCGTCATTAATCAAACGGGTATGGGAGGATACATACCCGAAAACATACTTGTTTATGTTGCTACCCACAAAGACTACAGAGGCAAGGGCTTAGGAAAAAATCTGATGCAAAAAGCAATAGACTATTCTAAAGGAGATATTGCACTGCATGTGGAAGCAAATAATCCAGCAATACATTTATATGAAAAACTTGGATTTACGAATCCATACTTAGAAATGCGTTTAAAAAAATAGTATGGCAGAACTACTGATTTCAGCAAAAAAAATTCAAAACAACATCAAATACTTGAGCGATTATTTTCAAGCCAACAATATTCATTGGAGCCTTGTAACTAAAGTGTTTTCTGGTGACAAAGAGTTTCTAAAGCACGTGTTAACTGATGATATAATTAAAAAGATTGATTCTGTTGGCGACTCGCGTCTTACCAGTTTAAAAAATTTGAAAGAGGTTAATCCAGGTATGCGAACAATTTATATTAAACCTCCAGCAAAAATGTATGCAGATGAGATTATCAAGTATGCTGACATTTCTCTAAATAGTTCATTTACAACTATTATGGCATTAAATAAAGCCGCAAAAAAGGTAAATAAGATTCACCAAATTATAATAATGGTTGAACTTGGTGAATTAAGAGAGGGAGTAAAACGAACCGAATTAATGAGTTTTTATGAGAAAGTATTTCAGCTTTCTAATATTAACATTATCGGTATAGGATCAAATTTAGGTTGTATGTATGGAGTAGAACCAACCTATGACAAATTATTGCAACTATCACTTTATAAAGAACTTATCTCTGCAAAATTCAATAAGGATTTAAAATATGTTTCTGGTGGCACATCGATTACACTTCCACTTATTGAGAACAGTGCAATTCCTAAAGACATAAACCACTTCCGTATTGGTGAAGCTGTATTTTTTGGAATAAGCCCTTTAAACAATAAACAGTTTAAGGAGTTATCAATAGATGCATTCGAGTTTACGGCCAATGTTATTGAATTGGAAGAAAAAAAGATTATTCCTGATGGAATAATTAGTGACGGAAATATTGGACATTCGGCAGAATTTGACAAAGAAGATATTACTGGCACTTCAATAAAAGCTATTCTTGATTTTGGTCTTTTAGATGTAGATCAAAATGACATAGATTTTATAGATACTAACTTAGAATATGTGGGAATCACTTCTGATATGTTAGTAATTGATCTTGGAAAGAACAAAACTAAAGAAGGTCTGCAACACTATAAAATCGGAGATAAAATACATTTCAAACCAAATTATATGGCAGTAGCAAGACTATTGAACTCAAAATTCATTGATAAAAAGTATATCTAAAATAACGAATTACTAAAGTCATCTATATTTTATTGTGCTGTTAGTAACAATTTATAAACTCATTAAAAATGCTATTCAAATTAGCTAGACTAAGATAATTTTAAATTTCCAAAAAAAGCAAATAATAGTTGTTAACAATAAAAAATATGTAATGTATAATTCTTAACATCTTACTTGTATAATAAAAATAATATTTTCTTTTATCAGTAAGTTTTAGTTAACTATTACTTTTTAACACATAAAACCTTTGTGTAAATCACTTTCAATAAATACAAATTAACTATCATACTTTTAATTACCTTTGAATTAATAATTCATTTCTTATGAAAATTGCAATATTTCCAGGTTCCTTTGATCCAATTACAATTGGACACCAAGATATTATTGAAAGAGCTTTACCACTTTTTGATAAAATTATTGTGTCTATTGGAATTAACTCATCTAAAAAGTATCATTTTACTTTAGAGCAACGAACTGATTTTATTAACTTGACCTTTAATAATAACACTAAGATTGAAGTTATAACTTACAATGGTTTAACTATAGATTTCTGTAAATCTATAGGCGCTAAATACATTTTAAGAGGTATTAGAAACAGTGCAGATTTCTTGTATGAAAATAATATTGCTCAAATGAATAAAGCAATGGATAAAGATATTGAAACAATCTATCTATCAACAATTCCAGCACTTTCTGCAATAAATTCGACAATTGTACGTGATATATTAATAAACAAAGGAGATGCAAGTCAATTTGTACCTACAGTATTAAAAAATCAAATCAAATAATCTATTTAACTTGAGTAAAGCCAAACAAACATTAATCCTTCTATTTATTATTTGTGTTTCTACATTAACTGCTAGTACAACTATTGTTAAAGGAAATTCTAAAGGATTTAAAGATAAAGAATTGGTTATGTACACCTATTCTGATTATCTCAGTTCTAAAAAAGAACAAATAGGATTTACAACAATTACAGCAAATGGTAACTATAATTTTGAATTTGATACTAAAGCTACAAAAAAAGTTTTTTTACAAATTGAAGATAAAACAACTTCTTTTTATGTTAAACCAGGAGAAATTTACAACATTAACCTAAGCTATAGTGAAGCCTATAATAAAGGAAGGGTTTATGACAAACAACTTTCATTAAACTTTAACTTCCCTGTACCAAATGAATTAAACCAGCAAATAAGTAAATTCAACAATAAGTTTGATGACTTTTTTAATAACAATAAATTATTGTTTACAAAAAGAGATCGTTCTGTTGAACCTAAACTAAAATCTTTTAAAACTAAAATGCTCAAAGAAGCTGAAATTTCAAATTCTAATTTCATAAAAAACTATATAAACTACAGCATTGCAGTAACAGAAAGCTCTTTAGATGTTTCTTACAAAAAATCAGATGCGAAAACTAATCAGAATTTAAAAGGAAATTTATTTCTAGAATATATTCACGAACAACCTGTTCTTTATTACAATCCAGAATATACAGCATTCTTTAAAGCATTTTTTAGAGGCGAATTTAAAGAATTATCGCTTAAAGTAAAAAACTATGATATCTCAAAAGCTATAAATGATAAAGCAAGCTATTTAGCATTATCTGAAGCTTTACAAAGAATTCCTTTTCTAAACAGAGATGATGAATTGAAAAACTATTTTATGCTAAATGGATTATTAGAAATAAGCAAAGACTCGTTTTTTACTAAAAAAAATATTATCAAAATACTAAATGATATTAAATCAACTTCTAAATACCCAACACACAAAATCATTGCGACTAATATTATTGAAAAAATAACATTAAAAAAGTTTGGTTCTGGAAGTGAAGCGCCTCAGTTTAATCTTAAGAATATAAACAAAGAGCTTATTACTTTAAACCAATTTGAAGGAAAACCTGTTTATATTAATTTTTGGACTAATTGGAGTATTCCTAGTCAGATAGAAATGAAAATTATGGAGGTTCTTCATAAGAAGTATAAAAACAAAATTCATTTCATTAGTATCTGTGCGGATAATGATTTTAATAAAATGTCTAGTTTTTTATCTAAAAACCCTGAATACAATTGGACTTTTTTACATCTAGGGAATAATAGAAAAACATTAGCGAATTACAATGTAATTACCTACCCTACCTACATTTTAATTGATGAACATCAAACTATTTACAAAGCTCCTGCAGGCAGACCTGGCGGAACAGCAGAAAGAGCTACTGAAGATAATATTGAAAGAGACTTTTATGATTTAACTAAATAGAAGAATTCAGTAAAGACTTTATCGAAGCATAAGTATTTCCAAAAACTTTTTCTTTAATTTGAGTGTCAGACAACCACTCTACGTTAGTAATATCTTCTTCTAATTGAGGAACAAAATCACCAGAAAAACTACTAATAGTTTCAAACCAATAGGTACGTTTAAAAACAATATCTCCCTTAAACTTATAAAGATGAAATGTATCTTGTAAAGATTTCTTAATAGTTAATTGATTAACACCACATTCTTCCTCAATTTCACGAAGAGCTGCCTCTTCAACCTTTTCTCCTTCTTCAATTTTGCCCTTAGGTAAATCCCATTTATTTAAACGATAAATAAATAATTTCTCATCTATATCATTGCTTACGATTCCACCAGCAGCTTCAATAATCTTAAAGTATTTCTGAAACTCTATAAATGCAGATTCATAATCAGTTACAGCAATAATAACATGCTCTACTTTATCATCATCAAAAATAAAATCAACAAGATAAGAAGTGATTTTTTCAGAAAAAAAAGTCAAAGTTAGTCCTTTAGATAATTGGTCACAATTTTCTACATTATTTGTAAAATAAATTACCTTATCGTTAACAAAAACTTTATACATTTGCAGTATGATTTTAAACAAAGACTCTGCAGTAAAAATAGCTGAATCTCTATTACAAATTAAAGCTATTAAATTGAATCCTACAAATCCTTTTCAATGGGCATCAGGATGGAACTCTCCAATTTATTGTGATAATCGTAAAACATTATCATACCCACCTGTACGAACTTTTATTCGTCAACAGTTTGTTGATGCAATAAATGAACGTTACCCGAATGTTGATATTATAGCAGGAGTAGCAACTGGAGGAATAGCTCTCGGAGCGTTAGTTGCAGAAGCAATGGGCTTGCCATTTGCTTACGTTAGATCTGCTTCTAAAGGTCATGGAATGCAAAATATGATTGAAGGCGACATTTCAAAGGATCAAAAAGTTGTTGTAATTGAAGATTTAATTTCAACAGGAGGAAGTAGTTTAAAAGCAGTTGCAGCTCTAAGAGAACACGGTTGTTCAGTTTTAGGAATGGTTGCCATTTTCACATATGGTTTTCAAATAGCAGAAAACAACTTTAAAGAAAGTAAATGTGACTTAGTTACTTTAAGCGATTATAATTCGATGTTAACAGCGGCTGTAAAAGCAAATTACGTTACAGAATCTGCTTTAGAGTCATTATCTGAATGGAGAATAAGCCCAGAAAAATGGAATGCAGCACCTCAGAAATAATTAACAATTTCCTATTTTGATTATAGAAACCAATCATAGAATAATTAACAAAAGTCAAAAAGAAGTTTATAACTTTTTGCTGGACATGAATAATTTCAAACAGTTGTTTCCACAAGATAAAATAAGTGATTGGGAAGCTACTGCTGAAATATGTTCTATGAAAGTTAAAAGTATGGGAACATTAGGATTAAAACGTGTTGCTTCTACAGCAAACTCGTTAATATATTTAGACTCCCATGGTAAAGTACCATTTAAATTTACTTTAAATATTTTTATTTCTAAAGCTGAAAATAATAAAGCAAAAGTTCATTTAATTTTTGATGGAGTTATAAATCCTTTTATGAAAATGATGGTTGAAAAACCATTAATTGAATTTTTTAATGGTTTAGTTATAAAGTTAGAGGAAAATTATAATTAAGAATTTTACCTGAAGAAAGTAATTTCTTTAAGGCCAAACGTTTCAATAACGTTATTTACTAGTATTTTTAGTTTTCCAACTTCGTTAACACCCAGAATTGTACCTTCAATTAATTTATTTCCTTTTCTAAAACTTCGAAACTCATTTATCCAATACAAATTATTTGTATAATTAGAATTGATTAATGTCTCTTTGCTCAACTTTAAATCCGTGTAACTTTTCTCAATAAAAAATAACAATTGGTTTAATAATTCATCTAAATTTAGCTCATTACACATCAACTCTTTAGTTAGTGATGTTGGATTATTTTCAGATTGAAAATTGATTTGATTAACGTTTAAACCAATTCCAACTACCGAACTATTAATATTATTTCCTTTAATTGAATTCTCAATAAGAATGCCTGCAATCTTTTTATCATTACAATAAATATCATTTGGCCACTTAATCTTAAGCAAGTTTAAACCCAAATCATTTAAAAAGGCAATAATTCCTAATGAAATAGACTTGCTGATAATAAATTGCTTGGAAATCGGAATATTTGGTTTCAATAAAATTGAAAAAGTTAGATTTTTACCGTCTTCACTCTCCCAAAGACTCCCCTTCTGGCCTCTTCCTGAAGACTGATTTTCAGCAACAACGACCAACCCCTCTAATTCTTTATCATTAGCCGATATCAATTCTTTTAGATAAGAATTGGTAGAATTAACCTCTTTTAATTTGAGTGTTTTATTTCCTAAAAATAATCGTTGATACATTATCATCAAAAATATTGATTATTTAACGTTTTTGTTTAGAATAAAGCAAATTTCTTCACGTATTATTCGTTATTTTGCAGACTAATTTTATCAATATTTAATGAGTACTAAAAAGGAAGTTAAAACAGCACAAATCTTATCTGATGTTGTTATCAAAGGATTACAAGAGGTAAAAGGAATGAATATTGTTAATGTTGATTTAACTAGTATTGAAAATGCTATATGTACAAATTTTATTATCTGCACAGGAACTTCAAGTACACATGTAAGTTCATTAGCAAATTCAGCTGAAAAAGAAGTTAGAACAAACCTTGCAGAAAAACCATGGAAAAGAGAAGGTTTTGGTAATTCTGAATGGGTAATATTAGATTACGTAAACACTGTTGTTCATGTATTTCAAGAAGACGCAAGAAATTTCTATAATTTGGATGGGCTTTGGGCCGATGCCAAAATCACTAAAATAAAGGATTTATAAAATTAATGGAACAGCCTAAAAAACAAAAAAGCAAGTTTTCACTTGGTGGAGGATCAAAAAAACCTTCTAATTTTTATTGGATATATGCCGTAATTGGATTGGGTTTAATTGCTCTTCAATTAATAAACTTTGGAGGTAATTCATCCACAATCACTGAAACTGAATTCAGAGATATGGTACTTAACAATTACGTTGAGGAAGCCGTTGTAATTAGTAACAGAAAAGAAGTACAAGTAACGCTTACAAAAAAAGCTTCTGAATTAGATCAATTTAAGAGTAAATTAAAAGCACCTTTAATTTCTTCTGCTCAAAAAAAAGGTCCGCATTTTACTTTTAAATACTTTTCTGAAGATGGAATTTACGCTGATTTAAAAGAATATTCAACCAAAAACAACTTAAAATATACTGTTACAACAGAAGAAGATTGGTTCGGAGGTTTAGTAAGCTTATTATTCCCAATAATTATAATTGTTGCTATTTGGATGTTTTTAATGAAAAGAATGTCTGGTGGATCTGGAGGTGGAGGTCCTGGTCAAATCTTTAACATAGGGAAATCTAAAGCACAACTATTTGATAAAGAGACTGCTACAAAAACTACTTTTGCTGATGTTGCTGGATTAGAAGGTGCAAAAGAAGAAGTACAAGAAATAGTTGACTTCCTCAAGAAACCTCAAAAATATACAGAATTAGGTGCTAAAATTCCAAGAGGAGCATTACTAGTAGGCCCTCCAGGAACAGGTAAAACGTTGTTAGCAAGAGCTGTTGCAGGTGAAGCTAAAGTTCCTTTCTTTTCTTTATCAGGTTCAGATTTTGTTGAAATGTTTGTAGGTGTTGGAGCATCGAGAGTAAGAGACTTGTTTAAACAAGCAAGTGATAAAGCTCCTGCTATTATATTTATTGATGAAATAGATGCAATTGGAAGAGCAAGAGGAAAAGGTGGAATGCAAGGTGGAAACGATGAAAGAGAAAACACTCTAAATCAGTTATTAACTGAAATGGATGGTTTTGGAACCAATAATGGTGTTATCGTTTTAGCAGCAACAAATCGTGCAGATGTTTTAGATAGAGCTTTAGTACGACCAGGAAGGTTTGACAGACAAATACATGTTGATTTACCAGAATTAATCGAAAGAGAAGAAATTTTTGAAGTTCACTTAAAACCTTTAAAAATTGATACTTCAGTTGATGTTAAATTTTTAGCAAAACAAACCCCTGGATTTTCTGGTGCTGACATTGCCAATATTTGTAATGAAGCAGCATTAATAGCTGCTCGTAACAATAAGAAGAAAGTTGGCAAACAGGATTTTTTAGATGCTGTTGACAGAGTTGTAGGTGGATTAGAAAAGAAAAATAAAATAATAACTGACCATGAAAGAAAAGCAATTGCTTATCATGAAGCTGGTCATGCAGCTGTTAGTTGGTTAGTAAAATATGCTAATCCTTTAATTAAAGTTACCATCATTCCTAGAGGAAAATCTTTAGGAGCTGCGTGGTATTTACCAGAAGAAAGGCAAATAACAACTAAAGAACAATTATTAGACGAAATGGCTGCAGCATTAGGTGGTAGAGCTGCCGAAGAAGTATTTTTCGGAAAAGTTTCTACAGGTGCATTAAGTGACTTAGAAAAAGTAACTAAGCAAGCTTACGCTATGGTTTCAGTATATGGTTTAAGCGATAAAGTTGGCAACATTAGTTTTTATGATTCTTCAGGTCAAAATGAATATTCCATGACTAAACCATATAGTGAAAAAACTGCTGAACTTATTGATCAAGAGGTTAAAGAGATGATTGAAACATCTTATCAAAGAACTCTAGGTATTATTAGAGAAAATAAAGATAAATTGACCATTTTAGGAGATAAATTACTAGAGAAAGAAGTTCTTTTCAGAGATGATTTAGAATTGATTTTTGGTAAAAGCAAGTTTGAAGAAGAACTAAAAGAAGAGAAGAAAATCTCTAAGAAAAAAGAAGCTCCAAAAACTGATGAAATCAAAGAAAAGATTTTGAATGAAAAAATTGTTGCTGAAAAATCGACTTCAAAAGAAAGTGAAACCAAAGGAAATAATACTTCTGAAGGAAAAAGCTAAGGGTGTCTAACTGGGAAATAATATACAAAACTAATAATCCAAACGATTCTGAAATTGTGAAAGCAGTTTTAGAGGATCATGGAATTAATGTAGTATTTGTAAATAAAATGGATTCTGTTAATCTAGAATTAGCAAATTCTGCTTTTATTGAATTACATGTTAAACCAGATGACTTAGTAAAAGCAAGACACCTTATAACTAAACATTCTTTATAAAATGTTAACCAGAGCAATAACAGGTTTATTATTTATTCTTACCATAATGGCAGGGGTTTATTTTAATTCAATAATTACTTTGTTCCTTTTTACTCTAATTATTATTTTAGGTATCGATGAGTTTTATGGATTAGTAAAAAAATCTAAAACTATTCAACCAATCAAGTTCTGGGGAATACTAACGGGCTTAGTTTCTATAATTACTATAGGACTAATCATCTTTAACATGGTTCCATTTAAAATAATTTTCATTCCTATTTTAATGATTTTCATTATTTTCTTAGTTGAACTCTATAGAAAAAAAGAGAATCCTTTTATAAATATTGCCTACACCATATTAGGACTAATATATATTGTTATTCCTTTTGCAATGCTATTCCATTTAGGTTTTTACTCAAATAATAATTTTAATGAAAATTACAGTTTCCAAATTATCTTAGGATTTTTCTTAATGCTATGGACTAATGATACTGGAGCATACCTTGCTGGTAGATTTTTTGGGAAACATAAATTATTTGAACGAATATCACCAAAAAAAACTTGGGAAGGCTCTTTAGGTGGAGGATTATTAACTATAGGTGTTGCATTTATTCTATCTGTATATTTTACAAACCTAGATCAATCAAACTGGATCGTTTTAGCTATTCTAGTTACAATTTTCGGAGGATTAGGTGATTTGGTTGAATCAATGCTTAAAAGAAGTTTAAACATAAAAGATTCAGGCAATCTACTTCCTGGACATGGAGGTATCCTAGACCGTTTTGATGGTCTATTATTATCTGTACCTTTTATCTATTCTTATCTGTATTTGATAAGTTAGAAATCTTATTTTTAACAAAAAATTATTTATGAAATTCCACAAAGAAGGTGTTACCTCATTAATCGTAGCGATTTTATTTTCAGTATTAGTTAATGCTATTACTTTTTTCTTTTTTAACGATTATCAAATTGTTAAAATTATTGGCTACATACTTTCGGCATTAGTACTTATTATAATTATTCAATTTTTTAGAAGTCCTCAAAGGAATTGGATACAGAGAGATGGTGATATTATTTCTCCAGCAGATGGAACAGTAGTTGTTATTGAAGAGGTAGAGGAAACTGAATATTTTAATGAAAAACGTTTACAAGTTTCTGTGTTTATGTCACCTATTAATGTTCATATTAATAGGTATCCTATTAGCGGAAATTTAAAATATTACAAATATCATCCAGGTCTTTTTCTAGTTGCTTGGCACCCAAAATCATCTACCGAGAATGAGCGAACAACCGCGGTTGTTGAAGATAACAAAGGAAGAACTGTATTGTTTAGACAAATTGCTGGAGCATTAGCAAGAAGAATTGTA
>CEWR01010240.1_pt1 | contig 37742 bp, 34 predicted proteins | sample 356321 | NCBI WGS metagenome assembly CEWR01 (sample SAMEA2621551, study PRJEB7988) | marine metagenome | biome: marine biome (ENVO:00000447); feature: mesopelagic zone (ENVO:00000213); material: "saline water (ENVO:00002010), including plankton (ENVO:xxxxxxxx)" | depth 790 m
CCAACTACGAATTTTCTAGTGAACTACAATGCTGCGAAGCATTGTCGGTTATCTGGTTGGTCGCCCAACAACAGCTATTATTCAGGAGATGTGTAACCAAATGAATGATGTTAATGCTTCTGGGCTAAAAACTGTGGGAACTGAACCTTATGTTGGAGAAACTCCCCAAGCGGCTCTCGGCCGTTGGGTAACCCCTAATTCACTATTTTATGTTCGGTCTCAGTTTGATTATCCAGAGATCGACGAGAGTTCGTGGCGGTTGAAATTAGACGGAGCCGGAAGCCAAGAGATGACATTAAGCTTGGATGAATTAAAACAGCTACCCAAGCGCACATTAACTGTTACCTTGGAATGTGCTGGAAACAATAGGGGCGATTTGAATCCCCCTGCACCAGGTAATCAATTTAGTAATGGTGCTGTTAGTAATGCAACCTGGTCAGGAACATCCCTAAGTTCAGTATTGTCCAAAATGGATTTGAGTAAAGGTGTAGTTGAAATCCTTTTTGAAGGAGCCGACATCGGTTCACCTGCCGCCGACAAAGACCCTGAACCATATTTGCGGAGTTTGCCTCTGGAATTAGCTAGACATCCGGATACCTTGTTAGCTTACGAAATGAATGGTGAAACTCTTCCTCTTGAGCACGGGTACCCCATACGGCTTATTATTCCTGGGTGGTATGGTATGGCGCACGTTAAGTGGATTAGCAAAATAACAGCAATAACAGAACCTTATTATGGAACTTTTCAAGGGGAAAAGTACGTTTTCAAATATGAGGATGGAACAGAGAGACCTGTGCAGGAAATGCAGGTAAAATCAACCATAACCTCTCCTGGTGAAAATGAATCTTTGAAATGCTGTACTGATTACCGTATCAGCGGCAGTGCTTGGTCGGGTCGAACAGATATAGCAAAAGTAGAGGTTTCTGTTGATTGTGGGAATAGTTGGCATGAAGCTGAACTTACAGGGCCGTCGGAGCAATATGCATGGCAGCAGTGGAACTATAAATGGCACCCCAATACACTTGGTGAACACACCCTTTTATCTAGGGCTACCAACAGTGATGGCGAACAACAGCCTTTAGAATCAGTTTGGAATGAATTGGGCTATGCTGTAAATGGCTCAAAACCTACAAAAATAACTGTTTCGTCTTAACCGGCAATCAAATCCGCCTGTAGGGAAGGTTATTAGTTGTCCTGGATAAAAGAAGATCCTAAATATGCCGACATTGCCAATGTTATCAAATGCATGTCAATTAATGAAGAAGCTATGCATGCGGTGTGGGATATGGGGCATAAAATCAGTTTTGGTTCCTCGGCGTTGACTAGGTCTCAAGAAGAAGTCATAGCGACCGTAGTTTCCTCCATAAATCACTGTAAATATTGAACTGTATCGCACGGAGAGTATCTCCGTCAGGCGACAGAGGATCCTGAAATGGCATCTATTGTGATGCAAGATTATGGCAACGCTGCTTTAGATGATGAAACATTGGCCATAGTTGAGTATGTAGAGAAGTTGACTAAGGAACCTTCTGAGATGACAGAAAACGATATCCAAACTCTCAGAAAGACAGGTTTGTCAGACGATCATATCCTTTCGGTAGTCATGATAACGGCCATGTTTGCTTTTATGAATAGGCTTGCGGATGGGCTAGGGGTGGAAATAGAAGATGAGAAAGGGGCATTTGTAAATTCATGGCTTCGAACCTCCGAAAGCACATCCTCTTGGTTGCATTATCAGCCAAAAGAAAAAGTATAAACTAAGAAACTTACCGCCCTAGATTTGAATTGTGTCCAAATCAACCTTTTTTGAACGAATCCATTCATCAATATCAGATCGGAAAAATCTCCATTGATGACCTACCCTGTTTGCTGGAATATCACCAGCCTTTAACAACTTATAAATAGTCATTCTATCCAATTGTAAGTATTCTGCTAATTCTTTGGTAGTCATGAGTTCGTTGGTGACCATGGCTATACCCCCTCAAGGTTCGTTCAAAGTCATATTAAACCAATATGACATATATATACATTATTTTTATAGCTAATTAACCTATTTATGATAAGAATAAGCCATACTCCCTGTCAATCCATATTGAATTCATGAATTAAGCTTCTGAGAGTGGTGTCCTTGATGTCGTTAAATGAGCGATCGATGACATAAATTGGAGAATAGCCATGAGAAGAAAGACTGATCGCATTCCCGATATAAAAGTGCGCAAGATGGTGCTCCCGGTCTCAGCTATCATGACCTCTTCTACATTTGAAGAAAAACCAGCAGAAAGCATTGTTCCACTAACTATTGCTGTAGCAATGGCGATACCTGTCACGTTACCTGAGTTTCGAGCGAGATTGACCAAGGCAGATGTAACACCGTATTTATTTCCAGTAGCAGAAGAGAAGATGGCAGCGCTATTGGGAGACATAAACATTCCGGACCCTGAGCTCATAATCACAATGGATAAAATGACAAACCAAATTGGGGTACTATCAGCCATAAAAGCCATCAGTAATAATCCACACCCTGCAAGTAATAATCCAAAGGTGGTGAAAGGCTTAGTACCATATTTATCAGATAGGTTGCCACTTAGTGGACCTAAGATGATGCGACTTATAGCATTTGGAATGAGCACCCATGAAATTTGTGCCGGGGTTAGCCTTAAAGCGGCTTGAAGGTAAAACGTAATTAGAAATCGAAAGGACGTGACCCCCAAGAAGGAGATGTAGCTAGAGCCAATTCCCACTGAAAATAGTCTACTACGGAATAAAGACAAGTCCAGCATGGGTGAGGGTGATTTTAATTCCCACCAAATAAAAGTTGTAATTAGGCCAATAAAGGTCAGGAAACCTGCAATGATAGTCAGAGAGAACCATCCCAACTCAGCCCCATTTGATAAAGTGAGAAGGAATACAAGGAGTGTGGAAGAAGATAAAGTCGCCCCCAGCCAATCAAAGCTTTTATCTCCTTGAGTGGCCCCTCGAAATCTCGATGAATCCAATAAAAGCGCCGTACCTAAAAATGTGACGGCACACAATGGTACATTAATCCAAAAAATCCAATGCCAGCTAGCGTAGGTTACTAGAAATCCCCCTACAATGGGCCCAATTATGCCCCCCGTGCCAATAATACTGCCATGAGCCCCCAATCCTTTCCCCCGCTCTCGGTCTGAGAATGCAGAGGTCACCATTGCTAATCCGTTGGCCTGGGTCATTGCTGCTCCAACCCCTTGAAAAATACGAAAAGGGATCATCAACATTATGGGACGAGCATACCCGAGGGACCGGGCAATAGCCGGGGAACTGCCTGAAAATAGGGCCATCACACCAAATAGGGCAACACCTAATAAATACATTGGTTTTCTGCCGATAATATCTGATAGACGGCCCATTGGTAATAACAGCGCACTGATGGTTAAGGATTCAGCCAAAACCACCCACTGAATCGTAGTTAAGGATACGTCAAATTCTCTGGCGATCGTAGGTAAGGCAATGCTAATACTCCCATGGTGAATCACATTAGTTAGTGAGCCCAACCCAATTGCCGAGAAAACCAGCCATTTATAGTTAGAGGAAGAGTATAGGGATTTGAGCATTAAATTAATTGTACTCTTAGGGCGTTATGCCTGCACCATTGAGTATATACTGCGTCTTGAGTAAAGAAGGAGCCAAAAAATATGTTAACCATACCCATTACAGGAACACCCTCGGAAGTGTTAGTTGAGCAGCTGGTAGCTTCGGGAATTAAATATGTTTTCTACAATTCAGGATCTAGAGAGGCCCTATTCTTTGATGCTTTGAACAATAATCCCAATATTGATGGGATTTTGGCACTGCATGAAGGCACAGTGGCTTCCATGGCAGGAGCTTATACTCAAGTAAATAGTGAACCTGCCGTTATGGTGGTTCATTTAGGTGCGGGGCTGGCCCAATGCATGGGGCAGCTATATAACATTTGGTTTGGAGGCCTACCTGTAGTTGTAATAACCTTTGCCGGAGACACAGGCAGCTTTACGGACAGAATTAACTTAGATTTGGGTTCAAGTTATAGCCCTGCCTCGATTTCAGTCCCAATGGCAAAGGAAACATGGACAATAATTGAACCTGAGGGCCTTCCAGCAGCCGTCGATCGAGCATTGAGAGTAGCAACGACTCCACCTTTTGGCCCGGTTCATCTGGCAGTATATGACAAAATGTTGGAAAACCAACAAGTTTCAACAGAGATAATTCATGGCGGTGCCAGGAACATAAAGGCAGGAAATGCCACGGATCAAGATATTGAAAAAATATTGGATGCTCTTGATAAAGCAGATAGGCCTCTTCTATATGTGGGCGACGGAGTTTGGAAAAGTGGAGCCGACAAAATAGCTGCAGAGCTAGCTACTCACTTTGGAACGGTAGTAGCCTCCCCGGAAACAGATCTTAGAGGGATTTCCCTTAAACATCCACAGCACATTGGTATGTCGAATACGGCTTTCGACTCATACGAGCCTGATGTAATTGTCTCCCTTGGTGCAAGGCATCAAGGGTCGGGAAAAAAGGAAGATATCGATCCTCTGAGAAAACCCAAACAAATTTTGGCCTTGGGATCTGGTCTGGAATATTTGAAAAACTATCCGGGGTTAGAAGTGGGAATCATCGCTGATGAGACCTCCTCTATATCGAGAATGCTAGAAATAGCCAAAAGTGACTACAACGCTGAGAGGTACTCTGAACGAAGAGACAAAACTTTGACCCTCGTGGGACAGCAACGTTCTAAACTTCGAGATTCTTTGATGCCTTCCTATGAAAAAGGTAAGGTACGGCCTACCCTTCTACTTGATGCAATAGACACGGAATTGGAAAAAATAGGGGGAGGGTATATTGCCAATGAGCAATTTGCTGCGAGATATGATGCCGTTAATCCGGGATTATCAGAACAAAATAACATTTTGATGAAAGCGGCTGGTGGATCAGAGGGATGGGGTGTAGGAGCCGCTATTGGTGCAAAATTGGCGGTTGGAGAAAAGCCTGTCATTGGATTTGTTGGTGATGGATCCCTGTATTATGCGGATTCAGGATTGTGGACAGCGGTACATCATAATGTGCCCCTACTCTACGTAATACCTAATAATGGGGCCTATGGAATTGTAGCTGGATTTTTTGGTCAGAGTGGTGGCAGAATGTCAGATACGGGTAGTTATCAAGGGGTTGTTTTGGATGGAATAGACCCGGTTAAGATTGCGGAGGCATTTGGCATGAAAGGTGAAAGAGTTGATGATGAAGATAAGCTGATTCAGACGATCCAAAGAGCACTTGAAATAGTCACCGAACAAAACAGACCTTATTTGCTAGATGTCCGCCTTCCTCTTGGTTTGCCTGAAGGTGGTGTAGCCGATCAGCAGTACCGGATGAAATAATAAAGGTCCTGAGATTTAACCTCAGGACCTTTGTTATTTTGCATTAAATGGAGCCTAAGTGCCCCTCAACCTTGGGTCTAAGGCGTCTCTTAACCCATCTCCGAAGAGATTGAAGCCGTATACTGCAAGGGATAGACCCACCCCAGGCCAAATTGCCATCCAGGGAGCAAGTATAAAATAGTCTCTCGCTGCGCCTGACAACATACCACCCCATGACGGTCTAGGAGGCGGTACTCCGAGGCCTAAATAACTTAAGGAGGCTTCTGTCAATATGGCAATACCCAATGCACTGGTTGCAATTATCAAAAAAGGTGCAACACATTGTGGTGTAATATGCTGAACCATTATGCGGATATTGTTTGCACCAATGGCCCTTGCAGCATCTACGTATTGAGTTTCTTTGACGGTTAATGCTTGAGCCCGAACAACTCTATTTGCTCGTGGTATTTGGACTACACCAACAGCGATTATTATATTCTCTATGGTTTGTCCCAACACTGAAGTTACAGCCAACGCTAGGATCAAGGTTGGAATTGACATCAGGGCATCCATGACTCTTTGTATAACCTGGTCTGTTTTTCCACCGAACCACGCGCTAATCACACCGAGGACCCCACCGAACCCTGATCCAAATGCTACTGAAAGAAATCCGACCATTAGTGATACCTGTGCCCCGATGGCCATTTGTGCCCAAATATCCCTACCTTTGTCATCTGTTCCCATAAGAAAGGTTGAAAATGGCTCCCTTTCACTTGAAGTTAAAGGGCTGGAAAGCTTGTCAAACAGTCGCCATTCAATGGGGTCATACCAGGTAATTAATTCAGCCGCTGCTGCCATAAAGCACATCAGGATAATGATAAAAAGTCCAGCTGCTGCCAAAGGCCTCCTCACTGTAAACCGTAACGAACCAGACAGTATTCTTACCGGTAATGAAGGGGTTGATTCCGCAATTTGTGCTAATTCTGTTGACATTTAATTCCCTGTGTTTCCGATTTATTGATATCTCACTCGAGGGTCAAACCACCCGTATGAAATATCTATTAGTAAGTTGACAAATACCACGGATATGGCAAAGAAGAGCGTAATTGATTGTACTATTGGGAAGTCTCTAGCGAGCATTCCCTCTAAGATAAAACTTCCAAGTCCAGGCATAGAAAAAACCCTTTCCATTACGACCGAGCCACCCAGTGCGAGGGCAGTAGTTATACCAATTACTGTTATTACAGGAATAAATGCGTTTTTAAGTGCATGCCGGGCGGTAACTACGTATTCGGTGAGACCTTTTGCCTTTGCTGTCCGAATGTAATCTTGCCGTAGTACCTCCAACATGGTTGATCTCATCATTCGCGCTTTCGTCGACGCACTGATGTAGCCTAGCATCATTGACGGCCAGAAGAACTGTTGTATATTCTGCCAGGGTTCTTCAGTTATATGGAATGAGCCCAATTCCGGGTTCCAAGTGAAGAAGTAGGCACCACCTAGAAGAAGTAATGTCGCACTCCAAAAGGATGGCAATGACAGACCAGCTAAGGATGTTATACGGATGGTGTAATCCAGCCATGAATCCTGCCTGAGAGCCATAATGATTCCCGCTGGAAGGCCCAGAAAAATCGCGATTACCTGAGAGAAAATGACTAGTTCAAGGGTTACTGGGAATTTTAATTTGAATTCATCGAAAACGTCTCTTCCTGTAAATAGAGAGTCCCCCCAATCACCCACCACGTATCCCGTCAACCAATTATAGTACTGCATGTGTAAAGGGGCGTTAAGCCCGAGTTTTTCACGTATAAGTGCTAGATCTTCTTCTGAAACATCAATCCCTTCACCGCCGGAGTTTGCTTCAGCAATCATTAACGCTACATCGCCTGGGGCGATTCTCAGGAGTGCAAAAATCAACCCAGAAACTGTGAATAAAGTAACCACTCCAAAGAGGAGCCTTCGAATCAAATATTCCTTCATTTTGTCTGTTTCCTGCTGTAGTGTTTCTTACTTTTACTCGCTACATTATATATATGGAACGAGCAGCAAGCTATGTTGCATATATATACCTATACGCCGAGAGCGGTTACTCGAAAACGGCTCGCCGACCTTTCTGGGGTAGCGAGCCGTTTTCTATTTTTTTGTCATCAAAGGGTGAGACTATGAGCATCTTTAGCTTACATCTCACCCCTCGAGGCTGCTTATATGGTTAGTTTCTATCTAACCACATCCTCTCCCACTGTGCCCATTTGTTCTGGGATGGGTGAGGATACAATTGCCAGCCTTTAACTTCATTCGACCAGGCTGGGAATATGTAGGTCCATGGATATGGAATTGAGTACATAGCTTCTGTGGCCAGTATTCTCTCGATATCGTGTACTAGTTCCACACGCTTTGCCACGTCTAGTTCGCTGGACTGTTCAAGAGTCAACTTTTCTAGCCTAGCAGCCAATTCCGGATCAGCAGTTTCTCGACCTGTACCACGGTAGTACCAACTTTCTTTGTCCTTCACCAAGTGAATCATGTAGAAGTCATCTGGGTCTGCAACATTTGTTCTTACCTTAGAACCGTAGTGAATGTCGTAGTCGGCCGCTCTACCGCGATCGCCTTGTACAGCACTTTCGACGGAGGCAATAGTGACCTCAACATCCAAGTTTTTGTTCATTTGGTCCTGGAAGTATAGGCATCCGTCTATGTAAATCTGTGCGCTCTGGGCCATACATTCGACGCTGAATCTATTTCCAGCTCCGAGCGCTTCATCTACTAAGCGATTTGCCTCTGCTATATCAGCGACCTTTCCGTCACCTCTTCTCCAGCCCGGCATTTCGCCCAGCTCTGAATCTGGCAGAGACCAGATACTTCCTGGTGGCATCCACAGGGTGTGCCTATGCACACCTGACACGCCACCGGCCATGTTGAAGTCTACCCAGTCGTCACGGTCGAGTGCTAAGTGCATTGCCATCCTGATATTAGGATCGTTGAATGGTTCTCTTTCCATGTTGATCTGAAGGCCTTTACCCCATGAGTGGAGAGCAGGCATAATCGTAAATTTATCCGCAAACCGTAATTTTATTTGCTCTACGTGAGCTGGCAGCAAAGATGCGCTGCCTTCACCATAGTAGTCAGTCTGTCCAGTGATGAGGGCAGAGAATCTAGCTGTGGCGTCTGTGATGATGAATTGGTCTTGACCTTCGGTCAGAGGTAACCCTTCACGCCAATAGTCAGGGTTTGCCCTAATCTTGGATTGAATATCAACCTCAAAGTCTGTAGGAACAAAAGCTCCTGTTCCTGTGCCATACAAGAATGTCACAGGTGTGGTCTCATCGAGCATGTCGATGTAGGGGATTTCTAAGTCAGGATCTTCCCCTTCTTGCCTAATATATGCAATAAAGTCCTTGTCCATATTATTAGGCGAACCTAGCATTCCTGCGAACTGAGGCAGGGTTCTAGCTAAAGCCTCCTTGAATTCAACCTTGAACGTGTAATCGTCAATACACGATGATTGTTTATAGTGGCCCAAGGCTGCTCTTGGTCCTGAGTGCAGGATTCCGTCTGGAGGATTCAAAGCATATTCCAAGCTGGCTTGGGCATCCTCGCATGTGAAGCTGTCCCCAGATACAGCTGCTTCGATTTCATCCGGAAGATTGGGGTTAATCTGAAAATTAATGCCTTCTCTCAGCTTGAAAAGTACAGTGAGTCCACCGTCCTGTACCTCCCACGTCTCAGCAAGGTCACCCTCAATTTCTCCACCTAGTCCCATCCAAGGGTCATACCTTAGAAGAGCGTTGTAGGTGGGAAGGAATTGAGGACCTTCGAAGCTGTGTCCATAGTTCGGGTCGTGGCCAGATAATTTATGAGAAGCCCCATATCTGAAAACCCCCCCTTTGATCGGTTCGCCCCATGCTGAGTTGTAGCCTGGGCCAGACATGTAAAGGTCCATCCAGGTTTGCTCAGCGGCCTTCTGTACCGGTGTGGGCACAGCGGTTGCCTTCGCTTCTTTAGCGACCTCTTTCTGTACCAAGGCCACCGGAGCAGGAGCTGCCGCTGCCGCTGCCATTGGTTGTGCAGGAGCTGCGGCCTGAGCAGGAGCTGCCGCTGCCGCTGCCTGAGCAGGAGCTGCCTGAGCAGGAGCTGCAGGAGCCGCTGACTCTTGAGCCGCACACGCCATGAACAGTGAAATAACTGTTATGGCCCCCAACATCATGATTAGTTTACTTCTCATCTTTTTCCTCCCATCTATTAAATGGTTTAGTTTCCTCGTTCCAATTACAACACAGAAAACCGCCATCACCACATAGGATGATTCAATGAATTATCGTATATGATGATCCAGTGAATTATCGCATATAATGATTGACTGTTTGGGAACGATAAGGGATAAACTAGATAAGGTCAATCCATATTGAAATCCTAAATTGACCTTTATTATTATTTTGAAATTTATATGTGCAAATCATTTATGCCAAAATGTGTTAAGACAGCAAGCATCCAGTGAAACCACTGACTATATGTTCCGGCTGCGGACGAAGTAATAATCTAGACAAAATTTTTTGCTCCCATTGCAGAAGCCCACTAAGTAGGGGCCGCGCTGTACCAGAGGAAGAGGGTGAAGCAATAGAATTTGGCCGACTTCAGGCCTTGAAGAAAGCAAAGAAAAAAAGAAACCTCATTGGAGGTGGTCTTGCCGCTGCTGGGCTGATTATTCTTGGATTCATGTTTTGGAATCCGGGGAACCAAGACTTTGAACCAACAACTGGTCTTTCTGCTCAATTCTCTGATTTTGGGTGGAATATGTATCAAGGAGGCCCAGCACTTTCAGGTAGTAGAAATTTAAACCAGCTAGCTTTTCCTAATTCTAATGTCGGGGGGATTGTGTGGCGTTATCAAGCAAATGGAGCGATATCTTCTTCCCCTGCAGTCACAGAGGAAGCCGTTTATATCACTACAGAGGACAGGCGAATTCTTGCGTTAGAGCTCCAAACGGGGAATCCGATATGGGAATACTCTGCGGAGGCACCTACAGATTCTTCCCCAGCTATAGCAGGTGACATGCTTTATGTTGCGCTGAGAGAGGGCAAATTTGTCGCTCTAGACCGAAATAATGGCACTGTAGTATGGGATTTCCAAAGTAGCGAACCGTTTTTTTCGTCTCCTTCAATTCATAACGGGATTGCCTATATAGGGTCGGGAGATAAGAAATTTTACGCTTTTGATGCACTGACCGGGGAGCAAATTTGGGAATATGAGGCTGGTTCAAGGATTTCTAATGCTGGCGCGGTAAATGAAAATGTTGTTGCTTTCACAACCCAAGATAATGTTTTGCACATTGTGGACGCTTTTAATGGTGACCTGCGACTCGACTACCCCATTGGAGCCTCTTATAGTTCCCCAGCTATGGATGGGAAATTACTGTTCGTTTCGGACCTGGATGGTGTGGTAAGGGCTATTGATTGGACAAAAATTCAGTATCCCATGGAAAAAATTGCTCGAAGATTTAGAATGACCATGTTTTTATGGGGGTTTGAAGACACCCCTCCTGTCATGAAAGGATTTGTTTGGAAATTCCGAAACCCGAGAGAGGTTTTTCAAAACACCCCGACAATTGCAAATGGTATGGTTTACGTTCCCTCCCTCGACGGGCATATCTATAAGCTCAGTGCCTCAACTGGGGACCCACAATGGAGATATACTACAGAGGGTACGATTTCAGAATCAGTCTCAGTAATTGGTGACCTTATGCTGACAGGCGATTCAACAGGTAAACTCCATGGAGTGGATGTGGAAACAGGGAAGAAGATTTGGGAAATGCAATTGGATGGTCATATTTCCTCAACTCCTGTAGTGTCGGCAGAAATGTTATTTGTTGCCACCCAAAATGGCTCCCTATACGCGATTAAGTAGTAGGCATGTGAGGTGATTTATAGGTGGCAGATGTAACTGCTGACCAATTCAACTCTCACATTGCCAATGGTAAAGACCTGTCTGGACTCAATCTATCTGGTCTTGATCTGTCATATTTATCCATAACAAAATTGAATTTACGTGGTGTGAGTCTGGCTGGATGTAATCTCTTAGGATCAGACCTAAGTGGCTCCGATTTAACAAGAGCTAATTTAAGAGGTGCTTGTCTTGATGGCGCGAAACTTTGTGGAACTAATTTCACCAGAGCTAATTTAACTATAACCGACATGCGAGGAGCTGACTTAAGGGGTGCTAATTTTGAAGGTGCCAACCTAAGTGGAGCGGCCTCTAATTCTGGGCAAAGTACAGCGAGAGTAATAGGTGCCAATATGCACAAAGCTAATGCTCAAAATGCGAATTTTTCTAATGCGATTCTTGTTAGAGTCAATTTCAACTCGTCAAATTTATCTGGAGCGAATTTTGAAGGGGCAAATATAACAAGAGTATCTTTGCAAGATGCGAAATATGATATTGATGCGTTTGATAGGGCTATTGGTGTCTGAAACTCTGAAAAATATACTGCGAGAACCAGCTAAATTTCCTAAATATTTGCTGGAGGTACAAACTAATTGAACACAGGGCGTCATGATCCCCAATTATTAATTGTAGGTATAGGTAACCCTGGTCCAAAATACCAACAAACCCGACATAATGCCGGATTTTGGGTGGTTGATTTTATCGTTGACTCTCTAAAACTTAAATTAAAAAGAAGCCACAAATCCACGATTTTGGCAGAGGGGTCATTGGGGGGCAAAAATATAGTTGTAGCGAAGCCCAGGACATATGTCAATTTAAGCGGGGAGTCTGCAGAGTACCTGCTTTCTCGCTATTCACTTCCAACACAAAAGCTTCTTGTGATCTATGACGACATCCATATTACTGCTGGAAAAATGCGATTGAGAGGAAGTGGCAGCGCAGGAGGCCATAATGGTATTCGATCAATAATTAATTCTTTGAATACTCAGGACTTTCCTAGATTGAGAATTGGTGTTGGAAGTCCCAACACTGGAGAGGATCAAATCGGGTATGTGTTAGGAAAACCTACCATGTCTGAAAGGGGGGCCATTGTGAAATGTGTGGCGGATGCAGTGGATTGTGTCGAGACTTTGTTAACAGAAAATATTGATGTTGCTATGGATCGTTTTAATTGATGGTCGCCGGGTAGATTGATTTATCTGGTGCAACAGCAAAAATATTATATAACCGTTTTGTTTTTACTGACTTTTTTAATGTTGGCTACTGTCTCCTGTGGCCAGGAAGACTTTTCTTCTGAGTCAGATATCGGAATAAAGAATAAGAGTTCCGTGACATCAAACCGTGAAAAATGGGCACCCTTGGTGGAAATTCCCCCAGATAGAGATCTTGAAAATCTTGCCACCCAATATGGGTTCGGGCCACATGGAAAGGGTTTGTCCGTTAAATCAAATGATCAAACCAAAAATGTGGGGATAAGGGAACTGTTTACTGTTAATAATTTGTATCTCACAGAGTCATATGTAGTCGAAGGAGAGTTGCTGAATGTCACTGACAATGCCTATTGGTATGCTGATATCAACAGTGAGATCGACCGAGATTTGTATATCATAGTTGCGGCAAAATGGGAGAAGATACATTCCGATTATTTTTCAACATTCGAGGCCCCGAAACTGACTATTCTAAATACGGCTTTAGATGGTGCGGCCGGATATTTTAGCGATGTTGATTCGTTTCCGAAATGGGTCCACAGTAATAGCAATGAACGCCCGATGGTTTATATAGACCCTTCAAGAAACAAGCCCGGTTCGGATAGGTATATGTCTGTCTTAATTCACGAGTATCAGCATTTTGTTAACAATGAAATAGACCAAGGAGAAGAGGCGTGGGTAGATGAAGGGTTGGCGGAATTAGCAGTAAGAAATATAGGCTATAAAACCTCTCTGGAAAGCTACTTTTTGGCTGATCCTGATACCCAGCTTAATTATTGGCCAGATGATCCCCACAAAACACCAGCTCATTACGGGGCCTCTTCATTATTTTTTGAGTTTGTTAGCGGTAAACTAGGGGGTTCTCAGTCGTTACGGAGCTTGGTAGAGGAACCTTTAGATGGGATCTTGGGAGTTGAAAGTTGGTTAGAAAAAAACGGAACTGATTTCCATCATGAATTTGGGGAATGGATACTGGCTAACTATTTGGGATCGGAGACAGGTCAATATTCTTATCCAACACGAACTCTCAAATTGAGATCAGTACTAGATCAATTAAAACTCGGTGAGAACACCTATCAGGTTTCCCAATATGGAACTCGATATTTCAAGATTGATGCGAGCGGAAGGGATATAGATATCTGGTTCAATGGGAATGATTTTGTTAATCGGTTTAAAACCAAATGTCATACGAAATGTTGGTGGTCAAACAAAGGAGATTCTATTGACTCTTCTCTGACAGTGGCACTTGATTTCACGGGAAAAAAAGCGTCGTCACTGTATTTTGACCTATGGCACGACATAGAAGAAGGCTGGGATTACGGGTATCTAGCTGTGTCTTTGGATGAAGGTAATACTTGGGGAACCTTAAATGTTCCGGGTACAACTTCAGACAATCCTGTCGGATCAAATTACGGGAATGGCTATTCCGGACAGAGCGGCTGGACGAGTCATGTTGTCCACTTAGACGATTATGCTGATAAAGAAATACTTGTGAGATTTCAATATGTGACAGATGCTGCCGTTCATCTCGATGGAATGCTGATTAAGGCGGCTAGATTGTCAAAAAGTAGTGAGACATCTTCTTCAGAAGAATTAAGATGGGTTTCTTCTGGGTTTGTATTAGTTGACGATTCTCTTGAACAGAAATTTCTTGTCCAGATTATAAAAAAGCTGAAATCTGGCCAATATGCCGTTGATAAAATCATGTTGGATGATTTTAATGAAGCTCTATACTCTTTACGCGATGAGGAAAATCTAGATAGTGTTACTGTTGTTGTGTCTGGGATTACTGGATTGACCCAACAACCTGCTGTTTTCGATCTCAAAGTATCAGAAATTTTCGATAAATAATTACATGCTCGTCGTTTTTGTGATGTCCTATAGGGTGCTATGAACGATTAGCTGTGAGTTCTAATTGACTGTAAATAACGACAAAAATGCGATTTCTACGAACTACAAATGGTTGGTATATGCCTCCGTTGCAGTAGGGGCATTTTTAACCGTCTCCGATCAAACGGGAACAAATATTGCAATGCCGAAGATTGCAGAAGATCTCTCTGCTGACATACCGACTGTTCAATGGGTATATCTTATTTATACATTGTCGATCAGTTCACTTTTGCTGCCAATGGGCCGTTTGTCTGACCTAGTGGGAAGGAAAAGTGTTTATTGCACCGGGCTGGCAATATTTTCGATTGGAGCGCTAGTAGCGTATTTATCTGAGATATTACCTATGTTATTGGCAGCTAAGGCTTTTCAAGGCATAGGTGCAGCGATGGTCCAGGCAAATGGTATGGCTTTGATGGCAGAATCTTTTCCTAGAAGCGAAAGAGGGAAAGCTCTCGGATTATATATGACGATTATTGGGATTGGAGCTACCGGAGGTCCTGTCATTGGAGGATACCTAATAGGCGCTTTTGGCTGGCGGTCTATGTATATGGCCATCTTAATGTTTGGAATAATGGCCCTTGCGCTTTCTTTTAAAATACTAAAAAAAGAGGAATTTACGCCCTCCCAAAAAGGTTTGTCCTTTGATTGGATTGGGGCAGCTTTATCTGCATCGGCATTAGCATTGTTCCTATTGGGCTTAACCTATTCCTATAGGTTAGGTTGGAGTAATTCCCTCGTGATTGTAGGTTTTTTGCTCTCGGCAATATCATTAGTTGGGTTTATTTGGTGGGAAAAACGGAATCAGAATCCGATCGTGGATCTATCCCTTTTTTCCGTACCAGTATTTTCTCTCGGAATGGCAGCAAGATATTTGGCTTTTATGTCTGGGTCTTCCGCCTTTTTTCTAATGCCATTTTATTTGATACGAGTGATTGGGCTCAAGGAATCAGAGGCAGCTTTAGTGTTGGCTCCCAGTTCGATTATGATGGCTATAACGAGCCCACTTAGTGGAAGATTATCTGATAAAATAGGCACTAAATGGCCATCTGTCGCGGGTCTGATATGTTGGGCGGCAGCGGTAGCTGTTTACACCACATTAACTGTCGATTCCTCGCCCTGGGTTGTCGCTGCCGGGATGTTTTTACAAGGTTCTGGAAATGGGATATTTGGTTCTCCAAACACAACTGCGGTAATGAATGTGGTGGAATCAAATAGATACGGTGTTGTCTCTGCTCTGTTGAATATGGTCAGGACATCCGGTAACTTGACCGGAATAGCGATGGGTACTACTTTAGTGGTTTTTACTATGGCTTCAATGAATTACCCGCCAGATTTGTCCGCCATTGAATCGGTTGGAGCTACACCCTACGAAGAGGGCCTGAAAACCGCATTCACTGAAGGCATAACCAGGGCTTTTTGGATTGGTACAGGAATAGTAGGATTTGCGGCACTCTTCACAGCTTTTAGACCTGAAAAACCAATTAGGCAAAAGAAAACTACCAGTACTCGTTAAGTCGCTGTTATACTTTGCTTCCAATAGCAAACCATATGGTATTGATGTAAGTGATAAGACTGGAAATGGGGTTGATATATGAGTGGATCTGATTACTCTTTTTCGACATTTTCAAAAAACGAATTCTACTCCCAGTTAAACGCCAGATTAGTGGATATGGCGGAAGTTGGCTCTGATCTGAGAGTTGTAGATCTAGCTTGTGGAACTGGTGGTGTAACCCGCCTTATTTTGGAAAGAATAAACCGCACACGGGATACAGTAGTTATAGCACTGGATCATTCTCAAACGGCATTAAAAGCTGCGATGGAAGATCTTAAGGATATTTCTGGCAATGCGGTCAGATACGTCCAGAGTGGGGTTGAAAATGTGTCGGAAGCGGTAAAAGATTCGGTAGACACCGTTGTTTTTTGCAACGCTATTCATTATCTTCCGGATAAAGATAGGGTAGTTCATGATATTAGCGCCGCCCTACGCACGGGAGGGAAATTTGCATTCAACACTTCTTTTTATGAGGGTGGGCAGCATGAAGAATCCTCAGCCTTTTATAGTAAATGGATGTTCAAGGCTTTTCGGATCCTTAGGAAGGAGTATGGGCTGAAACCCAACAGAGCGGCAAAAGTGGAATCAAGGCGGCAACTGACTCCTGAGGAGTACAGTGATCTCTTGGAGAGAAACGGGCTCACCATACTCAAGCAAAAGGTCGATACTGTACAGGTTCCGATGGAAGGTTGGCTGGATATAAGTACCTTTTCAGATTTCATTGAAGGCACAATGCCAGGTGTTCCGATGAATGAGGCTAGTGCTGCATTGCAGGAAGGGATAAGACAGACCTACTCGGAGCTTAATGTTACCCACGTTCCCAGGAATTGGCTTGACATCATTGCTGTTAAACGCTGAGATCCATTATTCGTATTTGTCCTTTTCCTTTCAACAAAGCCTAGCTTTTGGACATCCTAATTGAGCTAGCTAGGTTGCTTCTTTTTAAATAACTTAATCTATAATTGGTGTTCGTTACATTTTTGGGGCACTCAATTTAGTGAGAGTATTTATGACGTCAACAAACGATCTTCCCGACCGGTCAGGCAGATATGGCCAGTTTGGTGGCAGATATGTCCCTGAAGTTTTAATGCCAGCCATAAACGAACTGGAAGAGTCGTATCGTCAAGTTCAAATCGACGATAAATTCCAGGCAGAACTATCCGAATTATTGATCAATTTTGTTGGTAGGCCCACAGAACTATATTTTGCTCCAAACCTTACCGAAAGATTTGGAGGTGCGAAAATTTTTCTTAAAAGGGAAGATTTGGCCCACACAGGTGCCCATAAAATTAATAATGCTTTGGGTCAAGGTCTTTTAGCTAAGAAAATGGGTAAAAACCGAATAATAGCTGAAACAGGAGCGGGACAGCACGGAGTGGCAACAGCAACTGTGTGTGCAAAATTGGGGTTAGATTGTGTTGTTTATATGGGGGAAGAAGACATAAGAAGGCAGGCGTTAAATGTTTTCCGAATGAAGTTGTTAGGGGCCGAAGTTATTTCTGTGGGTTCCGGTAGCAAAACTCTTAAGGATGCAATTAACGAAGCGATGCGAGATTGGGTAACAAATGTAAACGATTCTTATTACCTAATAGGAAGCGTTGTTGGTCCTCATCCTTATCCTATGATAGTGCGTGACTTCCAAAGAATCATAGGGATAGAAACCAGGAAGCAAATTATAGAGCAGATGGGGAAACTGCCCGATTATGTAATAGCCTGTGTTGGTGGTGGGAGTAACGCTATGGGATTATTTTATGATTTCATCGGTGATGAGGAAGTGAGCTTGGTGGGCGTGGAGGCAGGAGGAGATGGTATTGAATCTGGTAGACACTCTTCTACAATTTCAGCTGGATCTGTAGGGGTGTTACATGGAAGCATGTCGTATCTCATACAAAATGAGGATGGACAGATTATAGAAACTCACAGTATATCTGCTGGGTTAGATTACCCAGGGGTGGGTCCTGAACATAGTTGGCTTAATGATACCCAAAGGGCATCTTACGTTAGTGTGGATGATTCGCAAGCTTTGGAAGGGTTTAAACTGATGTGTGAATTAGAAGGAATTATTCCGGCTTTGGAACCCGCTCATGCCATATATTATGTATCTCAGCTGGCACCTACCTTGAAGAAAGATCAAATTATTGTAATGGGACTATCTGGTCGTGGAGACAAAGATATGGAAACTGTAGCTTTGGAAATGAATGTTCAGGTGTAAAGGCACCATGAAATATTTTGCCGCGAGATTGTCTCATGCGATTTTATGGAGAATTCCGCCTGTTCTTTTACTTATTCCCTTTTTGGTTCCTTCTATGGGTGTGATGTTTAACCACCATTTTCCTGAACAAAATCCTTATCATTCCCATTTTGCCAATGGCTTAAAGCATGCCCATGTGGTTTCGGATGAGCATTCGCATGGGGAGGGAAATGGTTTGGTTTCTAGTAATGTGGCCCTTTTTGTCAAAAATGTTTGTATGAGTACAGCCGGCGCCCATATTGATCTTATCTATTCTGAGATCCGTGTACCATCACCCTCATTTGCATTGATTAAATCATCGATTTTGATAGATATTCACGATGAAAAAAACACCGCTGTAGAGACCCCTCCACCAACTCTGTGACGTTGTTATAAGCGTTGTTATAGAAATTCAGTGTATTTACCAATTTGAAGGTGGAGGTAAAAATTGTTCTGGTTCCGCGCTGCTACCCTCGTGTCGCTTTTGCTTTTAGGTTTGTACATTCAATCAGACACATTGATTGAAGCGAACGGTTCTATACGTTCATATGAAAAGAAAGTAATTGGTGAATATGTAATCGGGCTAGGTACTATGCCGCCTTCACCATCAATGGGTGTAACTCATTTTGCTGCCTTTGTGGAAAATGAACAGACAGGAACTAAGTATGTGGATGTTGAAATAGAGTTTGCATCGTCTTTCTCAACTATTGACCTGCCAGAGCTGGGCCCTCAATTGATGAAAAATAGCATTATGGACCCTATGTATTACGAGACTGACATATCCTTTAATAAAGAGGGAGTGTGGTTAGTAATGTTGACGGTAAGAAGAGAAGGTGATGAGGTTTCGGTTGTATATGAAGTTGAGGTTCAAAATAAAAACCCGATCAGGCCAATATTGACAGTGGGGACATTACTTTTTTTCTTAGCCATTCTGAGTTTATCGTTGAGATCCTGGATAAAAGAATATAGAAGGAAACTTAAAATCAGGAAAGCTTAGTGAATCATAAAAAATTAACAATGGAGGTCTTCGGCATAGTTATTTTCTTTGCTATAGTGATGGGTTGTGGCTCCTCGAATGAAGACTCTCTGGAAAATTCATTCCCAGTAGATGTAGGCGAAAATACAGCAGTGTTTGATATCACAATCAATTCCGGAGAATTAGCTGGAGATGAGGATATATTGAGAATTAAAAAGAATGAAAATGTTAGTCTAAATTTTTTTTCAGACGCGAGCATTGCGGTGCATCTACATGGATATGATATAGAAAAAACTGTTTCCCCAGGTGAGGATCAAACGATGGAGTTTAAGGCAAATGCCACCGGTAGGTTTGCCATCACCTCACATAAAACCGAAACTGAACATCAGGATCATGGGTCACATTCAGAACACTCGAGGACTAAAACTGATGCTGATGCCCCTGCAGCCTTGTTTGAGTCTGAAACCTTAACCTCAGGAGATATGTTTTCCTACCAAGTGCCCATGAATATTGAAAATATCACCATTCCTTATCATGATCATATGAGTCATGGTGCAGGCGGAAGCATCGAAGTGTCCTCTCATCATGGTAAAAGCGGCAATGTTTTAGTGACTGTAGGAAGTGGAGAGCATCAATTTCACCCTGATAATGTGATAGTAAAACCTGGTGCACTGGTAGAGTGGAAAATTGACTCAAAAAAAGAAATTCGATTAACAAGTGGATTGCCGCCATCCGACCATGATGATCACACCTCTAATACTGAAACTGAAGAGAAACCCCTGATTGTATTAGAGGTGTATCCATAGCTTTGACGAGAAATGACACTACCTTATATAGGTGTGCTTTCTCGTAAAGGAGCTTATCGTTGAAAACTCATCCGAGAGGAAGCATGTGAATACTAAAATCAATTTTTTTATACCAGTAATTTTGTTGGTTATCTGCGTTTTTTTATTCGGGTCCACGGCTAATGCTCATGGGTTTGGTGAAAGGTATGATTTGCCTATCCCATTAAGTTATTTTTTGATTGGCGCGGCTTTTGTGGTCGCATTTTCATTTGCAGTTATTGGCTGGTTTGTAAGGTCGAGTGGCTCAGATTTAAAATACCCACGGATTAATGTGTATCGATATTCTGCAATGACCTTCTTTTGCAAGATCATTTCAAGGTTTCTTGGGTTAATTGCGGTATTTATTCTTTTGATTTCTATACACTCCGGCCTTACGGGTACATCGAACGCGATTGAGAACTTTGCCCCTGTTTTCGTTTGGATAATATGGTGGGTTGGGGTCGGGTATGTTGTTTGTATTATCGGGAATGTATGGCTGTTAATGAATCCATGGTTGGTGATATTCAACTATTGGGAACGAATTTTCGGTAAACATATAGGCCTAGTAGATTGGCCAAAAAAACTTGATGCATGGCCAGCATTGTTTTTCTTTCTTCTGTTTGCCTGGATTGAGAATGTGCATCCGGCGAGTTCTCAGCCGTACAGTTTAGGAATCCTAATATTGATTTATTCCCTTTTAACGTGGGGAGGTATGATTCTGTTCGGTAAACATGTCTGGTTGACACACGGGGATCCTTTTCACGTTTTATTCAATTTATTCGCTCGTTTTTCTGCCACCGAGTTAAGGATAAATGGAACCAAAGACTGGTGTGTCCAGTGCTCCTCCGGGTGCAAGGAAAACCTAGATTTGCCCGATTGTGTCGATTGCTATGAATGTTGGGCAAATACTGATTCTGAAAATAAGGAATTTTGTTTGCGACCTTGGTCCGTAGGATTGTCTCGCGGAGAGCGTGTTACGCCGGCTATTATGCTTTTTCATGTTACTGCTCTAGCCACTGTTTCCTTCGATGGTTTTTCTGAAACCCCCGCTTGGGTTGAGATTCAGACAGTTTTATGGCCAGTAATTGATCCGTTACCTGGCTCGGCCGCCGCTACCATAGAAACAATTGGGATAATTCTTGCCCCCTTAATTTTTGCTGTCGTCTATTTGTATGTGTGTGGGTTTATATCCCAAATGTCACACGGGCAAATGGCCTCTGTTGATATAAGGATGAGCTTTGTATTTTCATTGGTCCCAATAGCTTTGGCATATAATTTGTCGCACTACCTGTCTTTTCTGTTGATCACGGGACAGGAGATAATACCTCTCTTATCTGATCCTTATGGATTTGGTTGGAATTTGTTCGGAACATCAGATTTTAAGATTAATATATCTATTATAGATGCTCGATTCGCATGGATATTTTCTGTGATTGCTCTTGTGACCGGTCACATCATTTCCGTTTTCACCGCTCACGTCATAGCTTTAAGGAGGACAACTTCTCACTCTATAGCAGTTAGAAGCCAGTATCCCATGCTATTGCTTATGGTGTTTTACACAGCAGTGAGTCTTTGGATAGTAGCCCAGCCGATTGTGGAATAGTATTGTTATGACAGTAAAATGAGATAGAAAACACGGTAAGTTTTTATACAGGCCACCGATTTATAGGAAGGTAATTCATGTCTAGCGAACCGGAAAACATTAAGCATTATGAGTGTCCAAAATGTTCAAATAGTTCATATGAGACAGGTGAAATTAGGACTACAGGTTCAGGGTTGTCTAGATTTTTGGACCTTCAAAATCAAAAATTTGCTCATATAACCTGTGACACTTGTGGGTATACTGAATTTTTTAAGAGGCGCAGCCGGGGGGCAGGAAACATATTGGATCTATTTTTAGGCGGGTAAAGAATTTTGGAATAGAAAATTTGTCAATCTCAGAATTACAGAATTATCTTCAGAAGGGTACTTGATAATAAATATCTTTAGTAATAATAATTTTTGGCTGTCAGTAGAACAGTTAATTCCAGCGAATAATTTGTTTGACCGTGAATTAGACTGAGAAGTATAATTCGAACTCAGTAGTGGTTTGGATTGATATGAGTCTTGGTGTTTACTACCGTCATTCCTAGGGAGTAAAGGTAATCGAACAGGGCAGCCGATCCCGCTTCCATACCGAGGGTAACCCCTTAGTTTCGAAGGAATTTCCTTCGAAGGGTGGCGACACTATGAAAGAAGCGTGCGGGATAGTTGGGGTTTTCGCTAGAGAGGAAGATGTTTCACGTTCTGTGTTTTTTGGATTATATGCCTTACAGCATAGGGGCCAAGAGAGTGCAGGAATATCGGCCAGCGACGGACGTAGAATCAGATTGCATACAGAAATGGGACTCGTATCGCAAGCCTTTCAAGAAAATGACTTATCCCATTTATCGGGTCACATAGGAATAGGCCACACCCGGTATTCAACCACTGGCTCAAGCAACATTAATAATGCCCAGCCGATTCTGTGCAAGGGAACTAGTACTGAAATTTCTCTTGCCCATAATGGAAATGTGATCAATGCCGTGGATCTCCGTGAAGAGCTATTAGATTGGGGTATTCAATTCCAATCTTCTGGAGATTCTGAGATTATTGCTCATTTAATTGCAAATGCGCCTGCTGATAATTGGTCTGACAGGATTGCATACATTATGCGCAAATTACAGGGCGCTTATTCTCTTGTTATGATGACCAACCAAGAAGTGTTAGGGGTCAGGGATCCTCTAGGTGTTAGGCCCCTTTGCATAGGCAAATTAAATTCTGGATGGGTTCTGGCGTCTGAATCATGTGCCCTCGACCACATCGGTGCTGAATTCGTTAGGGAGGTGGAACCTGGAGAGGCGGTTTTGATCGATGATAGTGGCATTACATCTATTTATAAAAAACCTAGGGCGGGGGTTTTGGGAAAATGTGTCTTCGAACATATTTATTTTTCCAGACCAGATTCTCTATTGGATGGACAATTGGTTTACAGCGCGAGAATGGCCATGGGCGCACAACTTGCCAAAGAACACCCGGTTGAAGCAGATTTAGTAATAGGGGTTCCAGATTCAGCCACGGCTTCGGCTGTTGGATATTCTCAGGAATCAGGTATTCCTTTTACAGAAGGTTTGGTGAAAAATCGATATGTAGGAAGAACGTTTATTTTACCCGACCAGAGGCTCAGAGAACTTGGAGTTAGAAGAAAATTAAATTTGCTTCCACAAATATTGAAAGGGAAAAGAGTAATTGTGGTGGATGACAGCATAGTTAGGGGAACTACCACCCCACATGTAGTTAATCTTCTTAGAAAAGGTGGTACTAAAGAGATTCATTTACGTATCTGTGCTCCACCAATAGTTTCCCCCTGTCATTTTGGTGTGGATATGGCCACCAAATCAGAGTTGATAGCTAGCAGTAATTCAGTCGACGAAATAAGGGAAATAATTGGTGCTGACTCGTTAGGCTTTTTAAGCGAAGAGGGTTTGTTGAGGTCCGTGTCTGGAAAAAGAAGTGAATACTGTATGGGCTGTTTTACTGGTACGTACCCGATACCAGTTCAACTTGAAATGGATAAACTAGTTTTAGAAACGTAAGAATAGGTAATAACTATTGAATGTCCTGGATGCCGAAAGCATCTCTCTGGGAATTTTGGCCTCTCACGGGGGATCAAACCTTCAAGCCATAATGGATGCTTGTGACAATGGGTCATTAAAGGCAAACGTAGCAGTGGTGGTGAGTAATAATTCGGGGTCATTGGCTATACGAAGAGCCAGAAAATCTGGTATACCAGCATATCATTTGAGTTCCAACACCCATCCTGATGACGGAGACTTAGATGTCGCCATTAAAAATATCCTCAAAAAATATAATGTAGATTTAATAATTTTGGCTGGATACATGAAAAGAATCGGACCGTCTGTGTTGAGAACCTTTCGCAATAGAGTTATCAATAGCCACCCGGCTTTACTGCCTAAATATGGTGGCAAGGGAATGTATGGCGATCGTGTGCATAAAGCTGTAGTTAAAGCAAAGTCAGCGGAAACTGGAATCTCGATACACCTAGTAGATGAGGAATATGATCACGGTCCGATTATTAATCAAAAGGTAATAGCTGTTGATTCTGCCGAAGGTGTCGAGTACGTGAAAAAGAAGGTTCAAAAGTATGAGCATATATTCTGGGTAACCACGCTCAATAAAATTCAGAATGGGGAAATTAATTTGGACAATGCTGGCCATTAAAGCAGTACTAACTACCATAAGATCATGAAAGACAACAAAATTACTTACGAATCAGCTGGGGTTAATCTACTTGCATCAGAAAAGGTCAAAGGTCGGATAAAAGATTTAGCTGATAAAACATATACTCCTAATGTATTAGGTGGAGTCGGTGGCTTTGGAGCGATGTATAAAATTTCCGGTTATCGTGACCCTATTTTGGTCAGTAGCACTGATCCTGTAGGTACGAAACTATCGGTGGCAGGGATGGTCGGTGATTATAGCTATATCGGAGAAGACCTAGTTAATGCTTGTGTGAATGATCTCATTGTAGTTGGTGCAGACCCATTGTTCTTTCTTGACTATATTGCCACATCCAAAATGGTTCCGGAGATAGTAGAAAGTATTGTTATTGGTATCTCTGAAGCGTGTAAAAATGTGGGATGTGCTCTTATTGGGGGAGAAACTTCTGAAATGCCAGGGGTTTTTCAAGAGGGCAAATTTGATATTTCTGGGTTTGTTGTTGGTGCCGTAGAGGCAGATCAAATGCTAAATCCGTTGGACACCATTAGCGAAGGTGATTTACTGATAGGTCTTCCATCAAATGGTCTGCACACCAATGGATACTCTTTAGTACGGCACGTTTTTAACTTGGAAAATGATTTGGGGATTCTCAAGCAACAGCTAGATAAATCTGGAGAAACCTTAGGAGAGGCACTTTTGAAGCCTCACCCTTCCTACTATCATGCTTTAAAATCAGTTTTTCCCGATTCAAAAGGAATAGCACATATTACTGGTGGTGGATTGTATGAGAATATGCCAAGAATTTTGCCAACTGGTATAGAAGCTGCATTTGATGCTTCTCTGTGGGATGTCCCAGCTGTATTTGAATTTATCAGAAAGACCGGATCAATTGATTCTAATGAGATGTATAGAGTTTTCAATATGGGTTTAGGAATGGTCATTGTTTGTGCCCCTGAAAATTCTTCTAGGATTTTAAAGAATGTCCCTAATGCAAAATTAGTAGGGGAATTAAGGCAGAAGAGTTCTAATAACAGGGTCAAAATTGAAAATAAAAAGTGATTAGCAAAACCAGAAGGGGTTTATGAAAGCTTTATTAAGTGTCTACAACAAAAAAGAGATAGAACTTATGGGAATTTCTCTTAGTGAAGCTGGATACGAAATCATAAGTACAGGAGGCACTTACAACTCTCTCAATAAAGCCGGTGTCCCAGTGCAGCAGATATCAGACTTTACTGGTTCACCAGAGATATTGGATGGAAGGGTGAAGACCTTGCATCCGAAAGTCCACGGTGGAATTTTGGCAAGGCGTGACATTCCTGATCATTTAGAAGAAATAGAATCATATGGGATATCCGAAATAGACGTGGTGGTAGCCAATTTGTATCCGTTTGTCGATACAGTGAGAAAAGAAGATGTTTCATTGTCTGAGGCATTGGAAAATATAGATATAGGTGGGCCAACAATGATTCGGTCGGCTGCCAAAAATTTCCCCGATGTCTTGGTTATTGTAGATCCATCTGATTATGGTTGGGTCGCTGAGAAGATCTCCTGTGGGCAAGGTTTCACCAAGGATGAAAGGAAAAAGTTAGCTCAAAAGGCTTTCCAACATGTGGCTTTGTACGATACCGCAATATCAACCTGGTTGAGTGAAGCCCTCTTGGAATCTGCTGAATTATCAATTGGGCTTAGTAAGGTAACTGATCTTAGATATGGGGAGAATCCTCACCAAGATGCTGTTTTATATCGGGATACATTAAGTGAAGGAGGAATTGTACAGGCTGAACAGCTCCATGGATTACCAATGTCATACACGAATTATTTAGATGCAGATGCAGCATGGACAACGGTAACAAGTTTTAATAAGACAGCTTGTGTCGTTGTGAAACATACGAATCCGTGTGGTATTTCAGTAGACGACGACCAATCCTCTGCCTATGAAGACGCCTTTCAAGGCGATTCTATTTCTGCTTATGGAGGAATAGTTGGATTTAATACCGTGGTGACAAAAAAGACGGCCAAGGTAATGCGTGGAGTTTTATTCGATATAATCGTTGCTCCGGATTATGAAGTGGAGGCCTTGGATATTTTGAGGAAAAGGAAAAGAACTCGTATTCTTAAGGCCAACTATCATTCTGGACCGTTTTCAAACCTAGAGGCTTTGACGATAACCGGGGGTATGTTAATTCAAACATCCGATCAAATTCAGGAGGACCCTTCCACATGGAAAGTTGTTACTGATAGGCACCCAACTGAAACTGAATTGAGCGACCTTGAATTTGCATGGAGCTGTTTGCAGCACATTAAATCCAATACAATAGTTTTAGCTAAAAACAATACGTTAGTGGGAATGGGAGCAGGCCAACCAAATAGGCTTGTGAGTGTGCATCTCGCATTGAGAATTGCGGGAGATAGATCCGTTGGTTCATCTCTAGCTTCTGATGCCTTTATGCCTTTCGCCGATAATGTGGAATTGGCTGCTAGAGGTGGAATTACAGCTATCATTCAACCTGGTGGGTCCATAAGAGATGAAGAAGTGATAGAGGCAGCAAATCATCATTCTCTAGCTATGATGTTTACTGGTATAAGGCATTTTAATCACTGACCAACGATCCTCTAGAGGAATATTTTGAGCCGATTTTCAAATTCTTTAGATATTGTGATACCTGTACTTAACGAGGAAAATGCATTAGAGAGCAGCGTTCGTACCCTTGTTTCGTTTTGCCAGAATAATATAGGACATTATGACTGGTTTATCACAGTAGCTGACAATGGATCTACGGATCATACTTTGCAGATTGCTGAAATGTTGTCTGAACAGTATTCCAGGGTGCGGTTTATACGGTTGGAAGAGAGAGGTAGGGGGAGGGCATTAAAAATGGCTTGGTCACAGAGTGAAGCCGCAATGTTGGCTTACATGGATGTGGATCTTTCCACAGACTTAAATTGTTTCCCCCAGTTCTTAGAATCAGTCAGCGGGTTAGAATTTCAGATCGCCATCGGCTCTAGATTAATTTCGGGCTCTAAAGTAGTAGGAAGATCTTTTAAAAGAGAATTTATCTCCCGGTGTTACAGTCTTCTTTTTAGAATGATGTTTTTTGTTTCGTTTAAGGACGCTCAATGCGGATTTAAAGTTATATCTCGAAAAGTGGCTGAGGAGGTTGTTCCGCTTATAAAAAATAACGGTTGGTTTTTTGACACTGAACTTTTGATATTGGCTGAAAAAAACGGATATTCGGTTTTAGAAATTCCTGTGAAATGGGTGGATGATCCAGACTCTAGAGTGAATATAGTGAAAACCGCATTTGAAGATATAAAAGGTTTATTAAGACTTAGATTTCGAGATTTATCTGAATCTCGAAAATTGCTTAAATGCAATAAATGATGATACGAGATTGCTATGGCAGATCCGCGAGAGTACAATTGAAAACCCACAAATTCCAATAGTGAAAACAGGTAAATTATACAATTAGGAACAGAAGAAAAGCTTTCCTGCTGTGCTGTAGGCCTGCCGAATGACAACACCTCATTTTGATATAAGACCATCCTTAATCAAAGGTGATCCAGCTGACGCGTATTTACATTGGACGAAAGAAGTGATGCGCTTGGAGTCCCTAAACCCTAAGGTGCTGATGGATTTCTCAACCCCTAACCCTGGAATTTTATGTGGGGTTGAAGAAGCCAAAGCTCTGCTTTTAAATGTACTACCCAAGGTTGAACAAGATAAACAGGCCAATAATGGTGGCGATATTGTACAAGTTTGGGCGATGGAAGAAGGTGAAAAATTTGAAGCTGGGGAACCTGTGTTGCGAGTCATAGCAAAATATGCTTCATTCGGTCTTTACGAAACTAGCATATTGGGTATGCTTTCGTCGTCTAGTGGATGGGCTGCTGCCTCCAAGGAATGTGTTGAAGCGGCTGGAGAGACAACCGTAATAGCTTATGGCGCTCGGCATATACATCCGAATGTGGCCCATATACTTGACTATGCTTCGGTTGTAGGTGGCTGCTCATCAGTTTCCACTATTATAGGGTCCAAACACGCGGGACGGAATCCACTTGGGAACATGCCTCACAGCTTACCTTTATTGTTTGGGGATACAGTTGCTGCGGCCCAGGCATTTGACAAGCATATTGGTATGGAAACTCAACGGATAGTGGTAGTTGACACTTTTAAAGATGAAGCAGAAGAAGCTCTAAATGTTGCGGAAGCTCTAAGGGATCGCCTTAGGGGAATAAGGTTGGATACTCCGGCCGAAAGAGGTGGTGTCACGCCGATGTTGGTGAAGGAAATTCGAAATCGACTGGACCATATGAATTTCAAGCATGTGGAAATATATGTAAGTGGTGGATTTACTCCCGAAAAAATCAAAGAGTTCCAAGAATCGAAGGCACCGGTCAATGGATATTTAGTTGGTAGTTACATTTCCTCTGCTGCCCCAAATGAATTTCGGGCGGATATTCTTGAAATAGAAGATAAACCTGCTGCCAAAAGAGGGCGTGTTCCAGGCCGTCTTGATGGAAATCACCTCGATAGAATTCTTTAGTTTTGCATTAACGGGCCTTGTTTCTGTGAAGATATAATTTGGAAACGAATGGTGTTAACCGACCGATTTCAATATTTTTCAGGGTTAAATTCGATATAAAGAGAATGCTCACCTTTTGAGGGAATCGCCCAGTCGGCTACCCTGAAACCCACTACTGCGGCAATTCCCTTATTTGAAACTATTAGTGGGATAGAATCTCTATCTATTCGCGGTATTTTTGAATCTACCATGAAATCTTGTAATTTTTTAGTGTTTTTCATGCCGGATGGTTGAAACGTATCTCCTGGATTTCGAGAACGGACCCACAATGATCCCTTCATCAAGTCTTTATTTAGGAACGTTGATATTTTCTTTTTTAAATCATTCCTCTCGGAAGAAAAATTACTGGGTTTCAGAGATGCTAATATTTTCCAACGCTCGCTTGCAGTGGTTCCTGGAGTCGCTATCAACGTGGGTTGATTCGAAATGGGGGCCGGTAAGAAGTCACTGTCAGATTTGAATACTAAAAGGCTGCCATAACTTTTCGTTGCAATAACCTTTCCTGGAAGATTAACGGAGCGTCCTGAAATTCCTTTGGTTATATCTAGCATCAATTCGATGTGGTTATAGGTCGTGTTATGGTCATCGCCTTTCATATCTGTGGCGGCTTTTCTAAGTATTCTCCATGTCAAAGAAGCATCTAACTGTTGAAGTCGACTTATGTTGAGTACAATGCCCCCGTTTGATGTCGTGGCAATGGAAGGCCAAATATCTTCTATTTTCGATTGTATGTAATCATGGTCTCTCTTAGCTAAATTCCCTAATTTAACAAGAGATTTGGATATTTCAGGATTATATTTTTTTAAAAACGGAATCAATTCTAATCGGATTGAATTCCTAGTGTATTCTGTCGAAAAATTCGTACTGTCTGCTTTCCATGGAATATCGTAATCCTCGCAATATTTGAGTACAGACTCTCGGTTCACTGAAAGCATTGGTCTAAATATTTTTAAATCCAATCCTTGAATTGTTTGAGTTGAAAACCCGGTCATGCCTTGAAGCCCGTTTAGACCAGAGCCCCTGATAGCATGCATTAGTATAGTTTCCGCCTGGTCGTCAAAATTATGTCCTAAAGTGAGAACTGAGTTTCTTTTACTTTCACAGATGTGGGTTGCAAAGAATTCATATCTCGCGGCCCGGGCCGCGGCTTCTAATGACATCTTATTTTTCTTAGAGAGGGCAGGCACATTTCCTTCAGATACAAAAGTCGGAACATCTAAAGCTTTAAAGAAGCTATTTACGAAATCAGAGTCTGATTTTGCTTCCCTGCCTCTAATATGATGATTGAAATGAAGAATTTCTATCTCAGAATTCAGATCACTGTTATTTGTAATTAAAACGTGAGCCATTGCCATAGAATCAGGTCCACCAGAAACCGCAAGAGAAAGGGGCCGACCTGAAAGACCATGACTATGTACTGAATTTATAATGGTTTCCCGAAGTGATACTGGTTTCATGTCTACCACATTTGAAAAGGGGTTTTAGGGTCAGTTAATGGGACATATATCGTTCATTCTAAGTAGGCGATATGAGTGACTTTGAATCTCAATAGATGACAGGGAGCCTAAATCAATTACTAGCTTTTCAAAATTGTTGGATTTAATACCTAGTACATTGCAAAGTATGCCTTGTATCGGAAAAAGATGAGCAACCACGACGACCAGGGGTTCGTCATATTCATTAAAGATATTTAGAATGGATTTCCAAGCTCTTGAATGTACCTCTTCGAGAGTTTCGCCACCAGGAGGTCTGGCAGTAGAGTGGTCACGTCTCCAGTTCTTCATATACTCAGGATATTTATCAACCATCTTCGAGGCTTTTATGCCCTCCATTTCACCAGAATTCATTTCCTTCAAGCCATCAATAAAGATAGGATTCAGACCGATGACATTAGAAATGTACCCAGCAGTCTCTTTAGCTCTTTGGTAAGGACTCGAGAATAGGATAGTAGGAGAAGGCTCCATTAAAGATATTTTTTGTGCGGCTGCTTTGGCTTGACCTCTTCCTAGTTCCGTTAACGGTACGTCACTTGTTCCTAGGACTAGCTGCGCCTTATTGGCCATTGTTTCGCCGTGTCTAACTAGTATTATCTGCATCGTTAATCTTGTCCGATTTAGAATCTTTGAGTGTTTTTATAGGGTTTGGATTTCTCGTGATTAGTAGAGATTCAACCCGGAATCGGTCCATTTCTAATATACGGAAAATCATATCTTCATATTCAAACTCATCATTTATCGTAGGTATTTCACCTATTTGATCAAGTACAAAACCAGCTATTGTTTCGTATTCGCCTTCCGGTAGATCCAAACCCATCTCGTTGTTAGCTTCCGTTATATCCATTCCACCTTCAATTTGGAAAACGTTAGGCATGATGTTTTCGTATTCAGTTTCTGGGGATTCGCCCTCTTCACCAACCTTACCGACTATGAGCTCTGTTAGCCTTTTTAGCGTCACAAGCCCGCCAAGACCACCGTACTCGTCAAGACAGATCGCCATTTGGTTACCAGCGTGTCGTAACTCTTCAAAAAGTTCGGATGCCCATTTTGTTTCTGGAACAAAGTGAGCATCCCGGATAACATCAGTTACAGAATCATTTGGATTTATTCCTTTGGTTGATAAAATTCTTAACACATCTTTGGCAGAAATGATCCCAACAATATTTTCATTTGTGTCCTTATAAATTGGGAATCGTGTATGTGAGTGCTCAGAATAAATAGCTAGAAAGTTTTTAAGGGTGGTTCCTCGTTCCATAACGATAATTTCGGTTCGAGGGGTCATTATCTCCCTGACCTGGGTGTCTCCAAATCTGAAAACATTTTCTAACATTTCCGCTTCATTTGGCTCTACAGTGCCTTCAGCCTCACCAAGATCTATCATCGATAAAATCTCGCCTTCTGTCACCGCTTCTTCTGGTTCTTGTTCCTGTCCAAAAATAGATTGGGTGGCCCTCGATAACCATTGGAGGAATAGAATCATAGGAAATAGGGAGAGTTCTATTAATTTCAGAGGCCTCGCGTATAGGAATGACACCCGCTCCGATTTTTTAACAGCGAGACTTTTCGGGATTATTTCTCCAAAAATTAACAGTAACCCTGTACCTACTATTGTAGCCGCAGCCAAAGCGATGGGACCTTCCGGTAACCATTTGACAGCTAGAGCTGTGACTACGGCTGCAAAGGCAACATTTACTAAGTTATTGCCTAGCAATATGGTTGAAAGTAATCTTTCTGTGTTAGTTACCATAGTGTAAACACGTTTAGCCCCGGGCACGTTGTTAGCTACTAAATAATTCAGACGTGTTCTTTGAAGGGATAAAAAAGCGGCTTCTGAACTTGAAAAGAAGGCAGATAGAAGAAGAAATACCCCTATCAGTACTATGCTCACAACTGTGTCGGTCGACAAAGACTACCTCCAATATCTATGTAACACCAGACAGATTATGGAGATAATTATAGATTGATTGTGTCGGCGGTGTTTTGAAAAGAAGATTGATTGAGATCCCACGCCTCTGATATAACCGTACGTGAGATAGAAAAATTGAACCCTCTCCTCTGTAAATAGCCTTCTAGTTTTTTATAAAAGTCGTCTTTTCCAAGCCCGTTTAGTGATCGAGCTTTCTTATTTGCGCACAATATAGCATTATCAATATCACTTAGCTGTGAAATTGCTTTTTCTGCAAGATGTTCTGAAATTCCTTTCGAAAGCAATTCTCGTTTAATAGAATTTTTACTTTTTGGTCGGGATTGCTGCCTACTATCAACCCACATTTGAGCGAACCTTTGATCATTAAGTAATCCTTCTCTATACATTTGGGCAACCGATTCTAAAACTATCTCGTGGGAGAATACTTTCAGTAATCTTATTCGTAGTTCAGCCTCACTTCTAGGCCGGTACGATATGAATCGCCTAGATATACTGTTGGCATTTTCTAGGTCTTTGTTATCCTGAAAAGAATTAGACGGACCTAATGGAGTATTTTGATTAGAATCATTTAAATTTCCGGGCATTTTGATAATTTTCAAAACATATAACTCATTTATATAGCTTTGGTTACTTCTTCGTCACTTCCGAGATCATCCAAAGGTACAATTACATCATCCATCGGTTCTGGATTTAATGCTGCTTTGACCATTTCATTGATTTCATCAGTTAAGACTGGATTTTCTTTAAGGAATGTTCTAGCACTTTCCCTTCCACGTCCTATTTGGACTTCCCCAAAAGAATAGAAAGCCCCACTCTTTTTCAGGATAGAGTGATCAACAGCTAAATCTAGTAAATCGCCTTCCATACTTATGCCTTCATTGAACATAATATCGAACTCAGCTGTTTTAAATGGAGCAGCTAATTTATTTTTTACAACTCTAGCCCGAACACGATTTCCCACTATTTCAGTTCCCTGCTTTAGGGATTCTATTTTCCTGAGATCAATTCGGACGGAACTGTAAAACTTAAGTGCTCGCCCGCCAGGTGTTGTTTCTGGACTTCCCCAAAAAACACCGACCTTTTCTCTAATTTGGTTTATAAATATAACAGCGGTGTTTGATTTGCTTATAGATGAAGTTAATTTTCGAAGTCCCTGTGACATTAACCGTGCCTGCAGACCTATGTGGGAATCACCCATGTCGCCCTCTAGTTCAGCCTTTGGCACCATAGCAGCAACGCTATCGATCACCACCACATCTACTGCACTACTGCGGACAAGGTACTCGCATATCTCCAAAGCTTGTTCTGCGGTGTCGGGTTGAGAGACTAAAAGATTTTCAGTGTCAACCCCACAACGAGCAGCGTAACTAGGGTCTAAAGCATGCTCTGCATCTATGTAGGCTGCTGTGCCCCCGCCTCTTTGTGCAGAGGCCATAACATGATATGTGAGAGTTGATTTGCCGGAGGATTCAGCTCCGTACACTTCAGTGACTCGGCCTTTAGGTATTCCGCCGATACCAAGACCGGCATCAAGAGAAGGTGAGCCTGTCGAAATGGAATCTATCGGCACATCCGGAGCGTCACCTAATTTCATTACGGCCCCTTTACCGAAATGTTTATCTATTTGGCTGATGGCTAATTCTAGGGCTTTTGTTTTTTCTTTTTTGTCCATCATGAATCTCCTGAGACCGTTGAATGCATAAACTATAAATATGAATATTTAAGGGAAGGTTAGCATAGCGATTTAGCAAAGTAAATACAAATGTTCTAAAAAAAAGAAGCAAATTAGAACAAGAGTGCGTAGAAATAATGTTAGAAAATTAACTCTTTCAGGGTGTCTGCAATTGCACCTGGTCCAGGGATTATAGAGACCCCTGCGGCGGAGAGAGCATTTTGTTTTTCCTCTGCTTTGCCGGCAGAACCGGTGATTATAGCCCCTGCGTGGCCCATTCGTTTTCCGGGGGGGGCGCTTTGTCCTACTATTAAGGCGACAATCGGCTTTGTGAATTCACTTTTGATGTATTCTGCAGCCTCTTGTTCTTTTGTGCCACCAATCTCCCCTATCATAACCACATTATCTGTATCAGGGTCATTTTGAAATTTTTCTAGGATATCGACGAAGGTCACACCAGATATAGGATCTCCACCAATTCCCACACAGGTTGATTGGCCAATACCAAGTTCAGTTAACTGTCCGACTGCTTCATATGTTAGGGTGCCACTTCTGGAGACGACACCAGTCCTACCGGGCAGGTGAATGTGTCCTGGCATGATTCCCATTTTGAAGTTTTCCCCGGGAGAGATAATTCCAGGACAGTTGGGTCCAATTAGGGTAACTTCCTTATCCTTGAGATACCTAACCACCTTTATGGTATCTTGGACCGGGATCCCTTCCGTTATACAGGCGATTACTTCTATACCAGCATCTATGGATTCGACAATCGCGTCTGCTGCGAATGCGGGTGGGACAAAAATTAAGGAGGCATTAGCAGAAGTTTCCTCTACAGCTTGGTGGACTGTGTCATAAACAGGGACAGTCGCATTAAAATTCTGGCCACCTTTTCCGGGAGTCACCCCTGCTACGAGATTTGCACCATACTCGGCGGATCTTTGTGCATGATAACTACCTTCCTTTCCGGTAATTCCCTGTACTAGTAGCCTGGTTGATTTATCTACGAGAATACTCATGTATTTGTTCCTATAAACTGAGTTAAATGTGTATGTTAGTAACGCATGATTTACGCAAGCTTTTTAATTTCAGCTGCAGCCTCTCCTAGGGTATTCACTAGGATTACATTTAGGCTGGATTGAGAAAGAATTTCCCTTCCTTCATCTGAATTAGTTCCTAGCATTCTCACTACCATTGGCCTCACTTTATCGGGTTGTTGTTCAGCAGCTAATAAGAATCCCCTCGCAGCAATGTCACAACGCAGGATTCCACCGAAGAGGTTAACGAGAACCGCCTTAACGCTATCATCCGATAATACTAGGTTCAGGGCTTTGGCCACTTTCTCCTCGTCTGCCCCTCCGCCTATATCCAAAAAATTTGAGGGCGAAGCCCCAGTTGAACTGGTCACATCCATCGTGGCCATTGCAAGGCCGGCCCCGTTGACAATGCAGCCGACGGTTCCTTCCAATTTAACATAATTTATGTCTGAAGAACGTGCTTCTACCTCTAGAGGATCTTCTTGAGAAACATCTCTCATTTCCTGCAAGTCTTTATGCCTAAAAATCGCATCATCATCGATGTCCAATTTTGCATCTGCTGCCAACACCTTCCCGTCTTTTGTAATTACTAGAGGGTTTATTTCTACCAAGGAGGCGTCTGTTTCAATAAATGCTTGGTATAGGCTTTGCACTAAGCTTGTCACCGGACGAATATGTTCTTGTCCTAGGTTAAGCCCATAAGCTATTTTCCTACCTTGAAATGGCTGGAGACCTAAGACTGGATCAATGGGAATCTGGAGTATTTTTTCAGGGGAGGTTTCTGCTACCTCTTCTATGTTCATGCCTCCAGCTTCGCTGGCAATTACAACTACCCCTTTTGAAGCCCCATCTATCACCATGCCCAAGTAGAGTTCGTTTTCTATTTCAATACCCTCTTCTATAAGCACACTGTTGACAGGCACACCTTCCGGTCCAGTCTGAAAAGTGACAAGATTTGATCCTATCATTTCTTCGGCTGCTTGTTTCGCTGCCCCAGGGGATTCCACAATTTTGACGCCACCACCCTTTCCTCTTCCTCCTGCGTGCACTTGAGCCTTAACTACCACAGTACCGCCCATCTCAAATGCTGCTGTTGCGGCTTGGTTTCCTGTTTTGGCAAGCTTACTTTTTGGAGTGGGTACTCCGTATTTTCCAAGGATCTCTTTTGCCTGATATTCATGGAGTTTCATTTTTGTTTTCCCTAATAAGACACGCTATTTAAAATTAACCAAAATGGCGGAGGGTGTGGGATTCGAACCCACGATATCCGTTAGGATATGCCAGTTTTCAAGACTGGTGCATTCGTCCACTCTGCCAACCCTCCATTTATAAAAATGACTTAGGTATTTTAGTGCCTAGTGGAAATTATCAGCAAATTGCCTGTGAGATTCAACCTAGGCTATTTTCAAATAAATGGGTTCTTATTACACCAACGGCCACGGTATGTTCACATTAGGATCCAGAATTGGCATGATAGGATTTTCAATAATCCGATCCAACCTTCTTGCCAATGCTTTTATTTCCTCTATGCTGATTAGTAATCCTAGCGACTTATAGTCTTCATTCAAATAGGCTTTTAAATTTTTCATATCGGCTATAAGGGTTGGAGGTATTTCCTGACCGCAATATTCCATCATCACGGTACGCATCTTGAATGCAGGGTGGAAGGTCAAACCATGATCGATGGACCATATATTTTTAAACCCGTCAAGTAAACAATGTCCAGCTTTTCTGTCTGCATTATTAACCAATAGGTCAAATACTGCTAAAGAGAACAAACCATCAGGAGAATCATCTCTCATATCGAAATATGTGATACGTGGGTCGCAATCCAGATAAAGTTGCATGGAACCCACACCATATGGACCTTCTCTTATTATGGTCAGTGGGATATTAGGCCAGCCTAATAGTTTACTAACTTCATATGCGGCTTGCTCTCTCTTGTATAAGGTGCCGGCGGGAAAATCCCGAAGTGGTTTTTCACCCTCTTTAGGTTTATAAATAGCTCTTACACATTGATTTTCCCCAGCAGTGACCCAAAGCAGAAAAGTATAATTCGAGCCCCAAGGCATAGTGTGACCACCGATAACTTTCCCGTTTGTCAGAGGTGCTAAAGCTTCGGTAGGTTCCAAATTTAATATTTCTTCCTCAGGCAGTGGAAAGTTTTTTCTTGGATCAATTGGATACTGAGTTTGCATAGTTTTTAAATCTGAAAAGCTGAATCAGAGTTCTCCTGGATAAACTCTTGCATGGCCATTTTTTCGAACACAGTAGTGACCATCAGGGTTGATGGGTTTTTCACATAATGGGCATATTGGTCTTCCAGAAGCAACTATTTCCAATCCATTCTTGGCGAAATGATTAAGTTTTTGTCGAGTTAGCCATATTCTTACTGTGGGTTCTTCAGAAGTATCTTCCGGATCGTGGGCATCAATTATGAACATATTTGTCTCAGGATTGTGTCCAAAGGCCAATCGGCCTGCTTTGAAATCCAAATTTGTTAAACCTGAGGCTTCCGATTCCGTCGGTGGGTCTATGGTGTCTTCCTTTGATTCAGGGGTTTCCTTTGACAATTGGAGCATCGCGCTCGATAGTTCAGCCAGCTGTTCTTTTTCCAACCAGATAGTTGCTGTGCTACTTGCACTGTCTACATTTATCCGGAAAGTTCTCATGCCTGGCTCACCAAATGTTTCAGGTATAAATTTTGTTACTTGTGTGAACTCATTACTAGGTCCAACCATTGGGACTCCGAAAAATGTGCCTTGGCGCAATGGAAAATTT
>CEWR01078651.1_pt1 | contig 37569 bp, 31 predicted proteins | sample 356321 | NCBI WGS metagenome assembly CEWR01 (sample SAMEA2621551, study PRJEB7988) | marine metagenome | biome: marine biome (ENVO:00000447); feature: mesopelagic zone (ENVO:00000213); material: "saline water (ENVO:00002010), including plankton (ENVO:xxxxxxxx)" | depth 790 m
GAATATCTTCAATCATATAATCTTCCTGTATATTTACAGGATCATCAAATACAGAAGTTTTGCACATAAACTTACCTTGGTTAAAGGTGAAATTTAAGAACTAATATGTCGATAAAACGGCCTATGAGCATATCAGACAAATTGAATAAAACAAGGTTTATGTATGGGATGGAAGTTCTTTTGTAATTCAATTAGAATACAACCTATAGTCATTTGATGGGTTAAAATTTGAATGGTGAAAGCTAGATACTTCTAAATTAACAAATTTTTTGTGGTCATTTTCTAAATTCTTTGTTCTGTTTAATTTCTTTTTCAAAAAACCGATTCATCGCTTCAAGTTTTAAGCTAAAATCTAAACAAACTGACTGCACATAATCCAGATCCTTATTCGACTTTAAAAACCTTTCTCCTGCACGAATAACACCCGACTTTTTTTTCTTCTTCTTTTTAATATCTAAAACACTAATCTCTATTTCAGATTCTTTATTTAAATATTCTAAAACTCTAAGGCTATTATCAGAACTTCCATTATTCACAAAACAAAAATGCGCATCTTTATTTATACTTATAATAGTAAGCAAATTAGACAGGTTTATTTTTTGTTCAATATTATAACAAGGGAGGATTATTCCTAATTTCATAAGTGAATTCTATAGTTTTGTACAATTTATAACTTGCAAAAACAATTAATACAATGGTGAGATGAAACACTTGTTTCTATCGATGAAAACCTTTTTTCCTAAGACAATAAATAAGATTATTTAATAATTAAAAATCATAAATAGACTGAGTCAAGAAAATTCGAAAAAAGCATGAGATTTTATTAGACTTACTATAAAAACCTAACAAAAACACCTCGGAGTTTCCAACGAGGCATTGCATTTAAGGTCATTGAAAATTTAATTATTATTATTTAGTCCTTAGTTTTGAATTTTATTAGTATTACGATGACCAGATCTGTCTGTATACCAGTCTTGATAATCTACACCTCCTGATTCAGCCCAAGTGCTAAAGAAGTTATAAGCATCTGTAATATCTATTTTTTCATTTGGAACTTTAAAATCATGAACGATGCTTATTACCCAAGGGTACCCGTTATCAGAGATGAAATTACCATCAGCATCTTTATTAACTCCGTTAAATTCGATGCTTTCCGTCCCTAAACTTGTGACACTCTTATATGGTAAATGAATTTCTTTTTCTCTTTCTTTATTTACAATCAAGAATGGATTGAAAGGAGCAACACCTAAATCAGCTGTACTTATTGGCGTTACAAAGCTAACCGAAATCGTTGTTTCGCCTAAAATATTATCTACATCATCTGCTAAGATAATAACAGTTTTCTCTTGATTAGCCTCGGTACCATTAGCGTTTACGTTAATAAAATCCTGATTCAACACTGGACCAGAAACACTTTCAATTTGAGAAGGAACTAAACCGTCCATTTGAAATCCAATACCATTGGTATGCCCAGCCCCATTTGCTTTGATATTACAAATAAAGTCTAAACGCACTGCTAAATTGTTTGCATTTAAGATCGCTATCGCTTGATAACTTAAGGCAGCATCATTAAAATCGTAATCACCCGTTGATGGCCATAAATCTTCGAAAGAAATTGTACCTTTTCCATATTTACTAGGAGTAAAGAGTTCAAAGGCTGCTTCTGGATCCTCTGGAAAGGCATCATCTTGATCTAAAATACCATCCCCATCTGTATCTACAGTATCCACATCATCAGAAAACACTCTAAAAGTTGTTAAATCGTTTATTACTCTTCCAAAGTTTGTATTATTAGAAGCATTTACTCCATAATTATATTGCCAACCGCCTGTTTGTGTATCCATAATTATTAAATTGGAGCTACTTGTATTATCTGCTAGCCATAATTCTTGATTAGAATCAAAGGTCATTGATGTTGGCATAAAAGGCAAACCATCTGCACTTACCCTTGTACTATGGTAATCACCGTTTCCATCCAACTCTAGCCTATACAGACCTGAAAAAGAGCATAAATATAAGGTTCCATCATCAGCAAAAGCTAAATCACCTCCACTATCTGAATCAAGATCAATAATATTCCATGTCCCTTCTTTAGCACCTGTAGAAGGATTAAAAGTATACAGTTTATCTTTAGTAGAAAAGTATAATAAACCATCTGCTACGTTATAATCTAACCGCGGACCTCCTATTCCAAGATTTGCGACAGTTTCCCATGTATCATTCGTAATAGAATATTTCATCAATGGATATGGATTGTTTCTACCAATTGAATACAATACTTTATTTTCTTGATCAATAGCACAAGTATAACTCCCCATAGGCATCGTAGACAAATCTGTAAGATCACCTGTTAAAGGATCTACTTGAAATAATTGCGCAGATCCATTAACACAATATAAATAATCCGTTACTGTTACAAATGATTTAGATTTTGCCACACCTTTGGCCGAAGAACCATAAGTATAGGAAACCTCTCCACTCACAATATTCTCAATGGATGAAGTATATTTTAAATTTTCATTTCTTCTTACATATACTTTAGTATAAAACTTAGGTAAGTTAATTGTTTGATTTAACACTCCATTGTTTGGAACACCTGAAAAAAGTAATTTGTCCATCAAAGCTGATTTATATACAACCTCAGTAACTATTTCACCTGATTCGTTTTCAAAAGTTTCAGTTCCTGCATCAACTAATTCATCGGTAAATGCAAAGACATCGTATGTGACATAGTTTGAATTATCAATGATATTAATTGTAACCTCATGAGACGTACTGAAGTCAAATCCTTCAGGTATTTCTAAGGTCTTAATTCTCTCATCTACTTGCACAGAATCAATCTGTTCAACATCAGGAATCACGTCACAAGAAGAAAAGAAAATCAATGAGAAGCTAATTAGACAAAGACTATTTACAAAATTTTTCATATTTAATTAATTTTTAAAATTAGTACTTAAGATTCTTTAAGTTTTTCAACTAAAACCTCATCACTTTCATTATTATATTGTAACACACATTTATCTATCAATTCTTTTTTGTAATTAAACTATCATTGACGTTTCTAAATAGAGATATAAATTTCAAAAAACGAACTAACAAACTGATTATCAAACCTACTAATGTTCTATTATTTTATCTTCTACCCTATTTCCATTAATATTTGAATACCAATCTAAAGAAGGATCTGAAGTTACAAAATCATCAAAATTAGGATACGCTTCTAAAATTGAAACACCTTCTTTTGGCCAAGGTAAGTCAGTAGGCAAGTCTGTTAACACCCAAGGAAAGCCATTCGCATTGACAAAAAGTTTATCAGCATCTGAAGACATATCATCACATCTTAAAAAATTAGTATCGTCGTTAAACATTGAAGGTGAATTTAAAGCTGAATAATTTTGATGTAACTCATTATACAAAGGATGTATCTCTTGACCCGATTCTCCGTCCCTAAGTATAAATTCGTCATAAGCCCCATTAATATTAGAAACTGATCCTGAAATTACTGGAATGTCCGAATAATCAGTTCGGACTGTATTAATGACAGCTCCCAAATTATCGGTAAACATCGATTTGATATTATTAAAAATAAATAAAGTTGTATTGTTTTCACTATCGTGAAGTCTTGCTATCTTATTTATATCATATCTATCAGCGCTAGTTAAACTTATAAATGCATTATTATCTTGGTCCATAACTCGTAAAACAAAACTATTATTAAAACTCGCTCCCAATGCTGGAAACTTATAATCGAACGTAATCTCAGTTATGGCTGTATTTTGCCCATTATTAGCATCTCCGTTATTAATACCTTCTTGGTAGCTATAATTATGCACAAGATCATTTAAATCATAATCTCCCATACACGGATATAAATCTTCATATACTGATGTGAAAAAACTATTTTGTCCTTGTGGAAAATTGTAAGAAGCAACATTAGGATTGTTATCGTCTACATCTACACCTTGAATCGCGCCATCATTATCATTATCAATTACATTATTATACCCTGGTGAACAAACACTAGTTGAAATAAAAGTAGTACAAGAATTAATTACTTTGTTATCACCCATGATGTCTGTATAGCTATTAGAGCAAATATCTAATTCTCCTTTAAACTTTTTACTTGATGACCAAAAAGTTATAGAACCAGTTTCAATAATAGAATATCCATGCTTCCCTTTTATATTTCCGCCAGATGTAATACTTGCACACTTAAATATTGAGCCTTCTTCAATTTTTATATCGGTACTCGGATTACTTCTAAAACTTCCAGTTATGGACGTGTAGGAAGCATTTTTAAATTCTACTTTTTTACTATTTACGAAGTTACCAGAAATAGTAGTTTTACATTCATTTTTAAATTCACCACTATTAACAGTAAAATTCCCTCCAACTGTAAGTGTAGACCCCTCTTTATTGTGCAATTTATCTGAAATTGTAACATTTCCACCAACATTGACAGTTCCTCCATCATTGTCAAAATGTCCCTCTATCATTAAAGATCCTGAAATATTACAAATACCTCCATAAATATTTATTTCATCAGAAAAGACACCAAGATTTCCAGTAATATTCGCAGTCCCCCAGTTGTTAAATTCACTATTATTTCTGAAAATTGTATTTACTCCATTAAAAGTACCTTCGTTATAAATCGTTGAATATAAAGCTCCATTAAGAGATAAACTCGCCCCACTAGCTACATAGATAGTAAGCTTACCACTCCAATCAGAAAAAGAACTTGGATTCCAAGAGCTTCCGCTGCATATATAGACATTTGTGTTATTATTAACTGTTAGTGATTGCGTTGAATTAGTACTTATTTTGAAATTACCACCTTGATTACCATTCAATTCTGCGTAATCATCACAATTCCAAGTTACTGGATCAACTTTAGCAGCTAACGTACTTGACTTCTTAGAGATAGTACTTTTACCGCTTGTATCTAGATCAATTACTACTTCATCATCAATAATTAAATTTTCTAATTCACTAGGTGTTACAATCCACTCTCGTGTGCCGGATGCTAGATCGGCTTGTACCGATAATAAACTTATATGATTCGGTACTTTAACAACACTGTTTATTGATTTTTCTCTATCAATTGCGCCTTCATATAATAATGTATGGGTATCATTTTCAATTTTGAATATTTTTATTCTCACAATATCAGCACGAGAATTTTCAGATAAATTAATACTCGTATTTTCCAATGTAATTGGTCTTAAATCATGACCATCCGGAACTACTAAGGTTCTAATGTCACCAGAAATGTACTCTACTTCTTGTACCGTTTCTTTTTGAATTTCTGACATGCAACTTATAAATAAGGTTGCTACAATGAGTAGAATAAAAAAAATAATCTTCATGTTATTTAATTTTTTGAAAGTCGTTTTTAAGATTTGTGTTTAATTTTTAAATAAAATCTCAGCACTTTCATTATTATTTATGATACGAATTTATAAATCAATTCAGTCTTTTTTTTAATTAATCTATAATTGACATTTCTATGCAGATAGTATACTTTTTTATACAGATGAGTGGTTTTCTTATGACAACTTAAAAAGTCAGGAACTCAAACAATTTAATAAACAAATAGCTGTAACCCTATAGCTACAAAATTAAATTCCTGTTTTTTTATAGACCTTTAGATATTAAAAAAAAGAATGCTTATTCCGTGAATTTGAGCTTAAGTATCTCTTGGAGTTTGGTCATTTTGTAGTGTTTTTTCAATAAAAACTATGGAACAAACACCAATGCGTCAGGAACTTTTCCGGTTCCAATTGTACTAACCGTTGTAAACGTTTTCATATCGATTACTTCAATTTTACTAGCATTAGAATTGGCAACAAAAGCATACAACCCGTTGGGGTGCATTAAAATATTTACAGGACGAGGAGTGTGATAAAGTACTTTTTCCAGCAATGTTGCTATGCCGTGCAATGTAATCGTTTTGATTATATTTTTAGATTGTTGATTGTAAATAGAAATGGTACCATCGCTTGCATTCGCTACAAAACAATACTTGCCGTCAATGGAAAATCGGAGCTTTAAAGGCTCTTTACCCGAGCTTAAAGTATTGATTACTTTATAGTTTTCCGTATTGATAATTGTTATTGAACTTTCTTTAATATTTGTAACCCATATTTCTGAGCCATCAGGAGTGACAGCTATGCCTTTTCTTCCCAATCCGCACGGAATAATTTTAATTACCTCGTTATGATTTAGATCAATCACACTAACGGAACCAGAATTAATATTAGTTACATATGCGATTTGTTTATTAGGATGGAGCTCGAGAAGATGACTTTTTTTTTGTTTGGTATTTATCTGCTTTTCAATACTATCCGTTTCAATATTAAAGACCAATAAATCATCACTAACATAATCAATAACAGCAACTTTATTTGTGTCTTTAAGAGCAATAATGCCGTTTATTCTTATATTTCCCTTTAAATCTATTGCCTTTTCAACTTTATTTGTTTTTGTATTAATTACCTTAATAAGGCTTCCCTCATTAGCCCCATAATTTGTAACTACAATTTTATTTTGGTCTGTTACATTTACAGCCTCATGAGATAAAACATCAATAGGGATGTCTGCTATTTCCTTTCCTGTAAATAAATTAAATACCTGAATGTCCTTGCTAACCTTACTTACAATATACAATTTACCGTTTGTTTGAATAGTATAAGATGGCAATCTAAAAATGAAAATTGAAAATCGAAATACAAAGAACAGCACTCCAAAAAACATGAATATAAATTTTATATGACGCTTAAAAAATTTAATTAAATACTCAATCATAATAAAATTTAATGAATCAAGGCTAAACCATCAGGCATATTCCCTACTCTAATACTACTCACAATACTAAAATTATGCATATCAATCACCTCAACTCTGCCTGCGGTAAAATTAGACACAAAAGCATAGTTTCCATTTGGATGCATTAGTATTCCTACTGGACGAGGGGTGTGATAAAGCGCTTTCTCCAATATATTTTTATTACCCGGAATAATGATGTTCGTAATTTGTTTCTTTGTTTTTCTATTGTAAACAGAAATAGTTCCCTCACCTGAATTAGAAACTAAACACTGTTTTCCATCAATTGAAAACTTTAATCGTAAAGGCTCTTTACCCGTATCTATCAGATCTGTAATTGTATACGTTTCAGTATTAATAACTGAAATAAAATTCTCTTTAATATTCGTTACCCATAATTCAGATCCATCAGGTGTGATATCAATGCCTTCAGCTCGCTTACTACAGTGAATAATCTTTATAACTTTATCCAATTCAACATCAATAACACTCACTGAACCTGAATTAATATTTGCTACATAAACCAATGGCCTATAAGGATGATGCACCAATAAATGGCTAAAATCTTGCTGTGTTACTATTTGCTTTTCTACAACACCTGTTTCCAAATTAACCACTGACAAATGATTACCTACATCTGTAACAACGGCTACTTTATTAGATTGAGGGAGCGTAATAATTCCATGTGGTCGTAAACTTTCTCCTATTGCTATTGTTTTTTCTATTGTATTGGTATCCGCATTAATAATAGTAATGCTTTTTCCTCCAATTTCAGGTGTTCCATAATTGGTAATGACAACCCTATTTGGATTGCTGACTATTGTTGCTTCGTGTGGTTCTGTTTCCATAGACAGTTCCTTGATTTGTTTCCCTTCTAATAAATCAAAAATCACAACGCTTTTACTGGCTTTATTGACAACATATAATGTCCCTTCTGTTTTAATTGTATAAGAGGGCTGTTTTATAAGGTAAAAGGCCCCTAAAGACAGAAAAATCAAACCAAAAATAATGGCTACTAATTTTAAATTTCTCATAATTTATTTGAATTAAATTGTTGAATCGCAAAGCGACAGGCTCTGGCTGTAAGTGCCATATATGTTAAAGACGGATTTTGGCATCCTGATGAAGTCATGCAACTTCCATCTGTTATAAATACGTTTTTAACATCATGCATTTGATTGTGTTTATTAAGCACTGATGTTTTGGGATCATCTCCCATTCTAGCCGTTCCCATTTCATGTACTGCCGATCCGGGAGGTGGGCTGTTTCGATAACTTCCTACATTTTCAAATCCAGCTTTTTTCAAAATATCCTCACTAGATTTGGTCATATGTTCCATCATCGCCAGATCATTAGTACCATATTCAAAATTGACCCTTATAAGTGGCAACCCCCATTGATCTCTATTGTCAAGATCCAATGAAATTTTATTCTCATAATTTGGCAATACTTCTCCTCTGCCACCCAATGATATTTTCCATTTCCCAGGACTTTCTAATTGCGCTTTTAATGCTAGGCCAAAACCTTCTGTAGGCTTTGATTCCCAATTTTCTCTTTCTCCTTTTCCTTGAATTCCATAACCTCTTACAAAACCCGTGTTTTCTGTTTTTGTATTTAAATTTTGGAATCTTGGAATATAAATTGTTCCTGGTGACCTCCCTTCATAATACTTGTCTAATAACCCATCATATGTTCCATACGTTCCTTCGTTTACAACATGATCCATTAGATTATGCCCCACTTGTAAACTAGAATTTCCTAAGCCATCAGGGAAAGATGCAGAAACAGAATTCAACAAAATTGATGCTGTTGCAATTGCCGAAGCGTTTAAAAAAATTATTTTTGCATAATAAGTGATTTCTTCTTTTGAAATAGCATCAATGATTGTAACACCTACCGCCTTTTTTGTTTCTTGATCATACACAACTTCTTTTACTATTGAATTTTCTCTAAGTGTTAAGTTACCGCTAGCATAAGCATCTAAAAGAGTTGTTGAATTACTACTAAAATACCCTCCAAAAGGACAGCCTCTACTGCATAAGTTACGGAACATACATTTACCTCTTCCCTCCTTATATTCTGTTAGATTCGCTACTCTTCCATTTATAATTTGGCGATCTGAATATTGTTTACTTACGCTTTCTTTTAAATGTTCTTCAATGGCGTTCATAGGTATTGGTGGTAAAAAAACACCATCTGGCAAATGAGGCAATGCTTCTAAGCTTCCGCTAATTCCAACATAATCCTCTACATAGTCATACCACTCTTTTAAATCGTCATATCTAATAGGCCAATCGACACCATTTCCATCTTTTTTATTTGCTTCAAAATCCATTTCAGAAAAGCGGTAACTCTGGCGTCCCCAAGTTAAAGACCTGCCACCCACCTGATAGCCTCGTATCCACTTAAATGGTTTTTCTTGAACATACGGATGTTCACTATCTTTGACATAAAAATGTTTGTCTCCAGCATTACAGTGACTACTTTGAATGGGTCTTTCTTTTACTTCTTTTTTTGTTAAATGGGTTCTATGTTTAAACTCCCAAGGTTTTTTAAACGCGGTTGGATAATCTTTTACATGTTCTACATTACGACCTCTTTCTAACACGAGTGTTTTTAAACCTCCTTCTGTAAGTTCTTTGGCCGCCCAACCTCCGCTAATACCAGATCCCACTACGATGGCATCAAAAGTATTTATTTCTGTTTGGTTTTTCATAGTCTTTCTATCTTGTTGCCCAAGCTTTTTGATTTGGTTCTAGTGTTGTAATTGCTTTATAATTCGCGGGAACTTGAAGATACGCGAGATGCTGTGTTGCTCCAATTTCTGAGGTACAATATCCTTCTACAGTTAATGATTTTAGGATATTAAAAAAAGAACGACCTCTTATTTTATTATCAATTTTAGTCAACAAACTATTAGAACTAGCATTGCTATCTAAGTTGGCTAGCACCTCTATTTTTTGGGTCGTTGCACAGTCTTCAAAATTAGCAGCATATTGGTTTAAACAGCTCTCTTGTAAATCATTTAATCCGTTAAAAAAATTATTATACTCTTTATTAGAAGAACAAGACTCCATAAAATCAATAATATAGTTTTGAACGTTTGCTTCCTTTGCTCCAGGAGTTTCTGTAGATGGTATTATGACGTCAACTAGTTCTGATATTAAATTTAAATAATTTTTGAGTTGCCCTCTATTTGATTTTCCATAAAGGAATTTAACCCCATAAAAGGAAGCAACACTAATTCCTGTGAGGGCTAAAATTCCACCTATCGCTTTTCTTCTTTTCATCATTTTTATTTATTTTCTTAAAAGCCTTCCTTTTTGACTAAACAGCTCTTTTAGCGCGTTCCCAATTTACGGATTGTGATTTTTTTATATATCGGAAAAAACCTAAGACTACCGAAAGATTCATGATAAAAAAGTAGTACGGTACAAATAGAATTTTAAAGTTAGTTTCTCTATTCTCCAAAAACCAACCCAACAATGCTGCAGCATAAAAAAGAACCTGTAGCCAAAACAGTATTGGATACAAACTAAAAGATAAGATACCCTCATTTACGGCGAGTATCGTTAACATTGGTATTAAGGCAACAAGAGATAAGGGTGTTAAGCTCCATCGTAAAACACGATGTGAAATGTATTGAAATGATAAGGTTCCGTATTTAAAAATATTGAGCAATGATCGCAATCTAACAATAGACTGAATACCTCCCGCAGAAATTCTAACCTTACGTTTTAATTCTTCTTTTACATTTGCCGAAGCTGTTTCAATAGCGTATGCTTCAGGATCGTATTGAATTGTATATCCCTCTTGAGCCACTCGTAAAGAAATCATAAAGTCATCAAGCAATGTATCTTTTTCTACATGACGATACAGTTTTGTTCTTATGGCAAATAATTCACCTGCTGCTCCAACTACTGAGTATAATTCAGCATCCCATTTCTTAAGAGCAGATTCATATTTCCAATACAAGCCTTCACCTGCACCAGAAGCCACATCACTTTCTTTGTTGACAATTCTTTTTTCACCAGATACACATCCAACTTTAGGATTCCCAAATAAAGTAACAATGCGTCTTATGGATTCTTTTCCAAGATTGGTATTGGCATCACAAAAAACAACGATTGGTGTTTTAACAAATGTCATTCCTCTGTTCATCGCGCCAATTTTACCATTTCGTTCATCCAAATGGTGAACGGTTGTGTTTGGGTAGTCTTTTAATAGATCTTGTGTACCATCATCAGAACCATCAGTAACCCAGATGATTTTTAATTTTTCTTTTGGATATTCAAGCTTCAAAGTATTTTTCATTTTGGCTTCCACATAGTCCTTTTCATTATAAGCCGCAATAAATAACGTGACTTCTGGCTCGTAAGAGGGATCCATTTCTACCTTCTTACCAATTTTAAAAAATCTCCTTATTTTTATGATTCCGAATAGTAAAATACCGTATCCTAGATAGGTATAGAGTATAATAAATAAGAATATCCAAAACAGTACTTTTAAAGTGATCATATTTTATGTTTTTTTAGTTGAATTTTATGCTTTGAATTAGCTTCTCCCTAAAAATAAAATTCTGGTTATTTTAAAACGTTCGAGAATTTTTTCTGCTATAATCGGTAAAACAACACCTGTTATTAGCGATGTTACAAAAATTAATATGGTGGAATTAATAGATAGTTTCTGTGGGATCATTCGTCCTCCCGCAGTACCAAAAGCATGAAATAAATAAATTGAATATGCAAAACCTCCAAACCAAATTAACAACTCTGCCTCCAATCGCGACCTCAGCAGAATCATCGTAGCGGTAAAGCCTATAAACAGGCCGAAAAAATCATCTTTATGCACAACATAGTCTATGATCTTAAACCATGATAATTGCTGAACTAACGCGCATATAACTAATAATAAAACTGACAAATACACAACCCATTTACGTTGAAACACATCTTTAAACCGTTTTAAACCAAGACCTAAAACAAAACAAGGCAATAGGTATAAAGTCCCTTTATAACTAAGGTAGTTTGGTGCTTCAAAAGGAATACATACATCTCTTAATAATAAGGCTACAACGGCGATACTAAAAACTATCAACCAATGATTTATAGTCTCCATTTTTTTGAAAACATCTAGCAATCCAACAATAACAAAAACACTAAAGAGGGAATATAAATACCAAAATAATGTATACGGAAAAAACAATAACTTCCATATCTCTATCAAATCACTTTTACTATTAGTGCCTGGTGTAAAATATTGCACTAAAAAATAACACAGCCCCACGGTTAGCATCGGTACAAGTAAACGCAATACCTTTTTGGTAATAAATATTTTTATCATATCATAAACGGGAGGCCTTAGCGTATATACCCACCCTGCAAGAATAGTAAAAAGAGGCATTTGTATAGGGTCTATAAATGTATCATAAAAATAACGTAAAAAAGAGGCATCACTTACCTTCATACCACCATCTGATGCAGAACCAATAACGTGGCCTATAACTACTAATAAAATAACGGCTCCTCTAAGCGTCTCTATAGTTTTATCTTTTTTCTTCATGTCAATAAGGTTTGTATTTTACGCTTCATAACGTTTATTTCTATTAAGATTTTCCCAAGTTTTTGTATCGTGGTTATACTGTTTTAATACTCTAGCGGGGTTCCCTACGGCAACCGAAAATGGGGGTATATCTTTGGTAACAATACTTCCGGCAGCAATGATACTATGTTTACCAATCGTAACACCAGCTACGACGACGACATTTGCTCCAATCCAAGCATCATCTTCAATAATAATTTGAGCTGTTGAAACGCCTTGAACATGGATAGGCATCGTAACATCTTCATAGTTATGATTTAATCCTGAAAGTGTAATGTTTTGTGCAAGACGAATATCATTACCAATCGTAACAGGACCAATAATTGTATTACTCAATCCTATTTTGGTACGATCCCCTATAATTACAGGTCCCACTCCATTATTAATCGCTGAAAAATCTTCAATTGTAGAATCTATTCCCAATTTAAATTCATTCCATGGTACGACGTCCATTCTAGTCCTAGGTCTTACAATGGCTCCCTTTCCTTTTTTATGATAAAAAGGGTTCACAAATAATTTTATCCATAATCTCGGTCTTGTTTGTTTTGGAATAAGAATACACCAATGAACCAGTTTCTTTAATTTTTCGTTCGATTTAATTTTTTCCTTGAGTCCCATTATTTCTCTTGTTTCGTTACCTTACTAATTGAATTGTAGATTGCCTTTACATTATTCGTCCATGTATGACTTTTGGCGTATTCTATTCTCTTGTTCATACGATCACTCGTATTTTCAGCCATGGCTTTGTCTATTAAAGTTACGTACTCTTCTTTAGTATCTGCCAAATAAACGTGTTCTTTAAACATCTCCATAGCTTTTGTATTTGTAGCTACAATGGGCTTGCCCATGGACAGATACTCATCTATTTTTCGCGGATAGTTTCCTATGGTTAAATTATTTTTTAATTGTGGATTTGTTGTAACGTCAAACCCCTTTACATACTTTGGAAGTTCTGAAGCATCTTTTCTTCCTAGAAAATAAACATTAGTGAAATTATGTAGATTAGAATTTTTAAAATCTGCATCTTCGGGTCCTACCAAAACAATACTCCAATCTTTCTTTTGTTCTGCAACAAACTCTAATAATCCAATATCTAAACGCAACGTAGTTAAAGAACCTACGTAACCAAAAACAGGAGAGGGTATCCCTTTAAACTCTTCTGGAATTTTAATGGCATCCTCTTCATCATTAAATAAAGACACATCGCACCCTTGCCCAACCATATAGCTATTAGGGTTGTATTGTTTACAGAACTCTTCAAAAAACTCAGAATTGGTTAAAACGACATCTGCTTTTTCAACAACCAACGGTTCTATACGTTCTCCATGCTTTTGCCAATAGGGTACTTTTACCAAATAATCACGCATATAATAAGCGTACGTTTCTGGTTGTAAGAGTTCTTTTAAATAAAGTCCTAAAAACATAGAACTATCATTAAATAAAATAACATTATTAAAATCTAATCTAGAAATCGCTGATTTGATATCCATTGCATAGCCAACTGAATTTTTTTTGTTTAATATTTTAAATACCGCATGGACTGGAATCCAGTTGATAGACTCAATTAAAGTTTTGGGGTATAAGTTCCATAGGTTTGAACTAATTTCAACCAAATCGTCCTCTTCCCCATTTTTTATTCGGATTCTTTTCTGAATGGTCTCTTTATGCTTTTGATCTCGCATAACAGACCTTACCATTGGAGGGTTTACATATATAACACGGTTATTTTTAGAAAACTCTAAAGCGATGTTCTTACAGTTACTCCCAATTTCAATGTCCCAGGCTTGTATGCCGACTACTATAATGTCTTTTCCTTCAATCATAATCAATTATTTTTTGAATGTTCTGAATGGATTAATTTATACAGTTTTAGATATTCTTTTGCCATGTTTTTCCAAGAAAATTCTTTACTACGCTCTAAGCCCTTTGCGCAAAGTGATTTTCTATACGTTTCGTTATTTATGATTCCTATAAGTCCCTCCGTTATTTCTTCTGGATTAAATGGGTTAATTATATGTGCTGCACCCCCTGAAACTTCTGGCATTGATGATGTATTTGACGTAATAACTGGCACACTACAAGACATGGCTTCTAACATTGGAATACCAAAACTTTCTCTAAGCGAAGGATACAAAAAGACATCACATTGCGAGTAAATGGCTGGTAAATCAGTGTTTATAACATAGCCTGTTAAAACAATATGATTGATAAGATTGGTATCGTTAATTTCCACCAAAAGCTTTTTAAGCTCTATTTTATCATAATCAAGCATGACGAGTTTATGTATCGACCCTGTTTGTTTTAAAAAATCTGAAAATGCTTTTAAAGTTCCCTTTGTGTTTTTTTTAGGATCGGTATTCCCTAAGAAAAAGAAATATTTTTCTGGCAAATTATATTTTTGTTTTACTCTTTTCAGTACTTCTTTATTTGTAGCAGGTTGAAAATGTTCGCTTACACCATTATAAATAGCATCCAATCTAGTATCACCTTTAATACCAAAGAATTCCGCAATTCTATTTTTCTCAAAATGAGATACTGTGATTACTTTTTTACTCATCTTTAACGTGCGAGGCACAACTAATTTTCTATAAATATTACCAAATTTTTGATAGGTACTAGCACTGCTATTTAATATTTTCAAATAACTACTTTCCATATAAATAATATCATGCAGTATCGTAATTAACGGAATATTGGTGAAAAAAGGTGCTGTATTACTCGTACAATGTAAAATATCGCAACCGTATTTTTTTGCCGCTTTTGGTAACGCTATTTGTTCCCATGTAGGATAAAGACCACCCTTTAATTCAATAATTTTAAAATTAGATGTTTCTTGAAGCACGGAGGCATCTTCATCGGGTTTTACAAAAATAAAATACTCATTTTCTTTGTCAATAATTTGAAGGTTTTTAATTAGCTCCAAAGCAACCATGTCCATTCCATGTTTCTTTTTACGAAAAATTCTTTGTCCTTCTATACCTATTTTCATACTGCAATCTTTTAAACATTAATTAAGAAATGGCTCCTGAGTTTTTTTTTAATTTTACCATATATAACGACCTCTATAATATAGGAAAAAATGAGCATTAAAAGAACATAGAGTGTGTATTCAATTACTTTATTATTTATGAATTTTAAATAAGATGCTTCTATGACTAAATAATAATGTGATATATAAATTACATAGGAGAAAGGAGCCAAATATCTGAAGACTCCGAACATATTCTTAAACCCGAACCAATTCAATTTGTTCCAAATAATTCCAGTTATCATTGCAAAAAACGCAAAAACAAAGTGTCTTAATTCAATAAACGGAAATGCAACTAAAGGGTAATCGTACACTTTTGTATACTCAAAATTGATATAAAGATTGAGTCCTAAAACAGCTATGATTGAAATCAAAACATATGCATATATTTTAATCGATTTAAACGTGTAAGTTTCTCCTTTTAAATAAATATCTGCGAACCTCACCCCAATCCACCAGATAGCAAAATACATAACTATCCTATTTAGTATAAATGGGTATATCAGATAAGACAATACAGCCACAATAGTTGACACATTAACCCAAGTATTCACCTTAGAGGGTTTTACATAAGTACTCAAAACAAAAAACAGCATATAAAACCACCATTCATAGGACAGTGTCCAGAGAACTCCATTCCCCATATAAACTCCAGAGACAACATTTGGTTTCAGAGAAATAACATCTTGAAGCATAAAAATATTAGCAAAAAGAGTATTCCAATCTGGATCTACTAAACCACCTTCTGCATAACTTTTTAAAACATATGCCAAAAGAAAAATAAAGAAAAGCGGGATATAAATCCTCATAAAGCGTCGTAAGAAGTATTTTTTAAACGACTTATCTGTAGATTTTTCCCAAGAGTATTTTATAACGAAACCACTTAATATAAAAAACATAATTACCGCCTCCGAACCAAAGCGAAAAAGAAACCCCACATTAACCCCCAAAAGGAATATTTTTTGAGGCAGCAAATGAAAAAGCATCACATATAGTGAGCAAAACCCTCGAATAGCTTCTAATTTTTCTAGCTTTTTATTTTCCATTGATTCTTCTTAAGGATTTCTTAGTTGATTATTTAGAGCCAATTTCTGCTGAATTAGAAGTGTGCTGTGTATGGATAAATGTTTTGTTTGCTCCTCTTATTTTAAGTAAAGACAACAACATAATCAACATGCCTTTTGGCAAACTCGCTAGTGCACCTACTGTTTTTAAATTATAAAATGATCTGGGCACAGAAAAAACAAATGATAAGACGCACACTATTGCTAAAACAATCCAGTAATTAGAAAACGGAATTTGGTTCTCTAACACATTGTTTACTATAACAAAAACAATAGTAGAAAGTATAACAGCTCCTAATAACAATATTCTTGGCGGTTGAATAAACTGAATCGCTTTGTCAAAATAATCTACATTTCCTTTGAGAAATAAATCTTTAAGTGCATCCAAAAAATCTTTTCTAAAATAATGTAATTGGGCAGATAACCAGCGACGACGTTGGTTCCCAAACACCTCCGCTTTTTGTGTTTTTTCATCAAATACCAGAGCATCATCTAAATAAACAATTTTTCGTCCCTCTTTGAGCATCTTCAATTCAATTTCCTTATCAAAACCACCAACAGCAGTAACTGTTGACATCAATGATTTAAAATAGTCATATCTAAAGGCCATTCCTGATCCAATAATAGCAGACGAAAGACCAAGAACCCTGTGTCCTTTTCTAAATATATTATTATTTATTTCTTCACTAATTGCATCTAATATAGCCCAAGAATTATTTGTGTTTTTTGCTGTACGATGTCCTTGAACTGCTATAAATTCATGTTCAAAAGCTGCATTTATTTTATTTAAAAAATTAGGTGCCATTACATTATCTGCATCTAAAACTACAGCAATATCATAATTCCTGTTTAGAGCAGCCATTGCTTTATTTAAAGCTTTTGATTTTGTACTCTCTTCAAAGCTTACTTCTATTAATTTTAATGGCAATGCTTTTAAGCTATCTAAAGTTTCCTTTTTAAAAGAATCGGCAATAATAACCACCTCAAAAAGGTCTTTAGAATACTTCTGTTCTAAAGCCAATTTTGCAACCTCAACAATGACTTGATCTTCTTTATAACCAGGAATAAGAACAGCTATTGTTTTCATGTTTCCGTTATCAGAATATGTTTTCTGTCTGTAAAAAAGACTTGCTACTGAAAACACAAAAATATAAAGCGTTGCTAAACTCAAAAGAGTCAGTAAAATGATTTGAATACTATTAAGCACTACCATAATGAATATTTTAAATTAAGTGATTTTTAAAAACCTTATCTTATTTTAGTTTCCTTATTTTATTTCTCACTTTTAATGCAAATTCTCTTACACCCGGGAGATGTTTCCCACTTTTCATATTATACATAAAGGATTCAGATTCAAATATCATTTCAAAATTTGCTGTACACAAAACAGGTTTTTTTGCGATTCTATTAATTTCAATAGCTTGATTTAATTCACTTTCAACAAACAGCACATATGGTTTTGACATATAGGCTTTTGCTTTATGACCACCATGGTTGTTTGCTTTTTGCCTAGCTTCCATATTTGGTAAATCTAACATCACCAAATCATTATATTTAATATGATTCGCGTTTAACCAAATTTCGGTTTCTTTACGATACTTTTCTAAACGAGATGTAACAATAGTACCTATTTTACTTCCAGGAATAAATAATGGTGGTGCGTTTAAAATAAAATCTATATACTTTTCACCATCATCGTTTTGTTCAGGTAAGGGATCAGCACATAAGACACCATCAATGTCAAAACATGCTTTCTCTAGCGTGCTATGGTTAAATATATTCCATTGAAAATATCTAGGTAATGGTACTTTTTCAAAATAATAATCTACCATTTTTTCCTTTCCAGGAATCACATAAACGGCACAGTATTTTATGTCAAACTTCGCCTCAAGATGTTTTAAAGTTTCTTTACATTCTTTCATCGCAGCGCCAGAGGCAATACTATCATCTATAACAAGCACTTTTTTATGCTCACCTGAATCAAAAAACTGACTTCTAGCTCCAGATTTATAAATGTGACCATTTAAAAAAGAATGGATATCTGTGTAGGGTTTGTTAAGATACAATGCCAATAGATTTGCAGGAAGCATACCACTTCTTGGTATTCCAACAATTAAATCAAAATCACGAGGAATAATACTCAATCTTTGAAGTATTACATTATTTAAGTCCTTTATATTTCTGTAGTTCATAGTGCTAGGCTTAAGAATTTATCTGTTTTTTATTGTACTTTTAATACTTTTTTAGCTGTAATTAATGATGATTCTTGCTCTTTGATTGTTCTTTCAAAAATTTCTGGATGTGATATAATTACCATAGAAGCATACATTAATAAAGCGGTAGGCATACCACCGAATATTGCATTACCATAAGAAGCAAGCATCACACCTGCCATTCCTGAAATAAGTGCACTCATTTTTAATTTTATTATTGGATCTCTTATCGTAAACATCACTTTATAAGATGCTCTTCCAATAACATAAACCAAAATTAATAAATGAAGTATTAAACCAATAATACCTAATTCTGCCCATATTAAAACATACCAACTATCTGTAGCTACATTTGAAAGAAATGCGTTTGGCAAGAAACGTTGCGCCTTATCTCCAGCATGACCAATACCTCCTCCAAAAGGTCTAGAAGCAAGATATCCTTTCAATATTTTTTGATTATCTAGTCTTACTTGCATTGATTTATTATTCGGATCAAATGCCCCTCTCATTCTTCTTACTTGGTGGTTACCATTTGCAATGGTTGTATATTTAAAAAAGATAAAAATAAGAGCAATACACAATACACCTCCACCAAGAATTTTCATGTTTTTCCTTAAAACAAAAAATGTCATAAAGCCAGCGAAAGGGACCGCAATAGATCCTCTAGTGCCAGAAATCATCATTCCATACAAACCTAATATTCCAACGGCAAGAAAGAAGCCTTTAGTAAGACCTTTTTTAGTCATTGAATAAATAAGAAAAACGACACCTGCTAAACCTTGATTCCCTCCAAATTGACCGGCATCACTAAAAAATGAAAAGACTCTAAGTTTACCAAATAGCATATGTGTTTCAGCACCTCCATTATCTAACCAAGCTTGCTCTGCATAATCAAGTCCAAAAAACATTTGCCCTATTCCTTTTAGTGTTGCAATGATAGAAAACACACCCCAAACATATAGAAATGTATCTAATTTTCTATTCGTATCAATTAACATAAACGTTAAGACGACAAAGAAGAAGAAATAAAACCCTATTCCTCTACCAGCAATCCATGGTTCTATCATTCTTGCTTCAGGGTTTACCAATTGAAATATGCAATATCCCAACCAAATTCCTGCAAAAATTGTAATATGCTGATTGGCTGGTGCCCAATTAACCCTTTCTTTAAATTTAGAAAAAATAATAGCCAAAAAAGTTACAATCATAATCCCATCTATACCAAAACCTAAAGGCACACCTTGTATATAACGCGCCATACCGTTTAAAATAAAATTAAGACCTATTGCCGTGTAAAAACCAATAATAGGGCTGTTAAATAAAACATATAAATAGACAGACCCAATCAAAATAGCCACTAAAACTCCTACTCCTACTATTTCTAATTTAGCAAGTATTATTGCAACTAGAGCTGCCGTGGCAAATAATAATAAAACACCCTTTGGATTTGCTAAACTGGCAGAACCTGTTAGCGTATTAAAAGGGTTTATATGATTAGTATCTGTCCTCAAATTAATTATTTATTTTAGTGCATTCTGTAAAACGATTACTGGTTACTTTATTAAAAATATTTTTATAGAATTCTATTCCATTAGAAAATATTTTTTTGTAGGACAACGTCAATTCTTTATTTAAAAAGTACATGCCCATCCAAATCCCAATTAAGGTAAATAAGATAGATGCAACAGCAACAAGAAGCAATGATTTAAAAACAAAAATGGCTATAAAATCACCTATCAAATTGGCCGCTACCATCACAAAAACTTTTATTGCATTTATATTAGGCTTATTGATACTGTCGAGGCCAATACCTGTCATTCTATCAATGGGTAATAAAAGTCCATAAATAGAAAATACACGAACAATGTCTACAACATTAAACCCGGTAATTAGATCAACTTGTAGATATTGCTCTCCTGACAAAATTAAAACTAAAAACTCAGCGAAAACAAACGTGAACAAACTCATAATCACGAATAGATAGGTAAGTGCTCCTGAGTAGGTATAAAATAAATCTCTCACTTCTTTAACGTTCCCTTGCACACTTGCTTTAGACATTTTTGGAAAAGCAGTCGCAACAAAACTTCTCAAAGGGATTTGTTGTAATTCAGTCAATTTCAAAGGAATACTATACAGTGCTACGGCAGCACTTCCCATAGGACTTAAACTAATAATTAAGGTATCTGCACTTCTTAACAAATTTGTACCAATCAAGGTAAACGTAGTATATTTTCCAAAATCTAATAGTGTTCTATTTGTTTTTGATGTTGCTTTTGTTAGTAATTTTGTTCCATCCCATCCCAAAACAATCGTTACGAATGATGTAAAACCGTTTATGAATATAAGGGCAATCACTAATTCATTTAATTCGACTTTTACGAAAAAGAAACTAACAAGAATTACTAAAAAAAACAGTCCACTATTTATTGATTTTATTATTAAAATTTTATCGTACTTCCTGTCAGCTTGCAAGACAACTAGCGCATTATTCCATGGTAGATTCAAAAAGGCTAACAAAGGATACCATTTAAAAAACAGATTATATCCCGAATTACTAATTGCTTCATTAAAAAAAGTATAGCAGAACATTAAAATAACCGCTATAAAAACAGTGGCTCCTAAACCAATTAAGGCATTTGATCCTATGAGTTTAGCCCTAGCGCTTTTATCTGCTCCAGACAAAAAACGAATTAAACCCGTATTTGTAATACCAAAACGAAACATCTCTACAAAAGAACCTCCTGTTACAAATAATACCCATTCACCAAAAACATCTAATGACAAACTCCTAGCTAATAAAGCAAAACCGCTAATTCCCAAGAGAGCAATCACAAGGTTCCCTATCAGTGACAAGAAATTATCTTCGCGGGCTATTTTTTTGAGCATTTTCATAAGTTCTTTTTTTAAATCTGATTTTTTGATAAAAATTGAAACTTGAAGATTGATTTTATTTTTTTTCTAAAATTGGTTCGTTTTTTTGGCAAATCTCCTAACATAGATTCAATCTCATTTAAACCAACTCCATTCACAATAAGATTGAGTTTTGAACCACAAGGTTCCCTTAAATTACAAATAGCAGCCTCGTCTGCATCTGACCAAACTCTATTAGAACGGCATACAAGAATGTCTAAATCGGCATTCGTAAATAACTCCACAGGGTAATTAGAATAAATTAACGCAGGTATTTCTATGATCACAAAATCTGGCGTATCATTTAGTATAATATTATTTGATTTTAAAATATCCATATAATTTTTTGCATCATAAAAGCTAGTGTTCATGGCATAAGAATGTTGTTCGGAAATAGCAAGGTAGCTTGAGACATTCGCTAAGAATGGATTGTCAAAATCTATACGGGAATCTGGGTAGCCTAAAATTTTATTTAGAATTGGAGATTTTGGTTTAGGTTTAACAGACTCTATTTTTTCCTCATAATTTAGCAGTAATACTTTTTTCCCCTCCTGTTTTAATTTCTTTGCAATATTACCCGCTAAAACAGTTTTACCTTCTAGTTTTTGTGTACTAAAAACAATAATCGTTTTTGTCTTTTGTTCCAAATTATGCATCCCAAAAAACTGTACTATATTCTGTGTTATAATCTCAATTAATCGTTTTTGAATAAAAGGTAAATTTATACTTCCCGGATCCATAATAATCTTAGGAACCATCCCTAAAGATGTCAATCCTGTTTTTTTATTTCCGCTAAAAGAATTTTTAAGAGTATCATCAAAATACTCCATAAAAAATATTGTGACTAAGGTTAAAACACCTCCCAGGAATGCAGCTGCAAAAATTAAAATCGCTCTTTTCGTTGGATTTGGAGACAAGGGAAAGTATGGAGTATCAATAGTTTTTAAATTAGATGACAGCTCACTGTCTTGTACTTTTAGCTTGGCTAAATTCAATCCATGAAGAATTTCTAGATACCCCTGTTCTGCAACAGAAATTTCACGTTCTAGTCTTTTCATGGTAGCACCTGCAGGCGCATATTCGGCATATACGTCTTGAAAGTCGTTGTTTTGTCCATTTATTACGATAATTTGAGCTCTAAGCTTTTCAGCTTCCACTTCATAACTCATCCAATCTGGAAGCACTTTATCGATTGGAATCCCTTCAGCAGAATTTTGATGAGAATATAATTGATCAACACCTTCTTTTATATCAACAATTAACTGTTTACTCTCAGCTTTTAAGCTAGCTAGCAAGAGACTATCAGCTTCACTGCCACTAGAATCTAAATCGGCTTGTTTAATTGCTATTTTAAAATTTAAATTACCTAGTTGTTTCTTTTTGTCAAGAATGCTATTACTCTCATCTTGAATAACTTCTTGCATTTCTAACTTTTCTTCCAACTTTAATTTACTCGCTTCTATACCCGCTAATTCCGCAGTAATTTTTTTATAATTAACGGCCATATCTTCCTTTACTACGGCAACAGCTTTACTCTGCTCATAATAGTTTATAATATTAGACCTTTTACTAAACTGAAGTAATCTATCTTCCGCTTTTTGTAATTTACCTCTAGCGCGGTTTAGTTCATTTTGAAAATATTTAACAATGGCATTTGACATGTTTTCCTTTATATGTTTGTAGTTAAGGATACATACGCTATTATAAATAGCAAGTGTTTGCTGACAAATACCAGGATCATTAACGGTGTAACTTAATTTAATCAAGTCACTACTATTTATTCTTTGAGCTTTTATTTGAGAAATAGCTTTTAGAGAATAATGAGTATCTTCATCATAATTTAGTATTTCATAAACAAAGTTATCAGTGCTGCTGTTCATTAAATCAGTTAAATTTTTAACTGTCTTCTCATAATTATGTAGGTCTATATTTTCTGGGAATAATTCTTTTCCATAGTGTCTTACTTCTATGGAATCATTTTTAATTATAGTATCATTCGCTATATATCCATATAAACTTTTAGGAATTTTTTTTTGAAACTCCTTGAATAATGGTTCAGAGATGTATTTAGGGTTTGCCTCTGACAACATTAAATGAAGTGCTAATAACCGAATAGCTACCTCTTCTTGAGTTTCTCTTGATTTTATAATATTAATTAAATTATCAAATGCCGTATTTGTAGCTTGATAATTAAACTTTTTATCCATTTGAATTGATGAACCAGTAGCAAGGCCTGTGTACAAAACAGTTTGTGAAGAATATTCAAAAGAAGGATTCGTTGTAAGTAGCATAACCATTACAACAAGTACCAAAGGAACTAGTAGTAACAGTATCAAATGTTTTAAAATCAACCTTACAAATTCAATTATTTTCATTTTTCTTAATTTGTGCTTTTAAAATCAAATGCAAATCCCGCCATATATTCTAAGGATTGTTTAGCCGAAATAAATTCAAACATTGCTGTTTCATAATCGGCTTCCATGTCTATAGTTATGCCTGTTATTCTAACATATTCTGATAACGGCACTACACCATTCCTAAATTCCTTTTCAACCATTTGCATATTCACTCTTCCATCTCCTAATCTTCTGGATCTTATTTCAAGTAATTTTCTCTTTAATAATAAGTCATTATAAATTCTTATTACTGTTTGTATAATTTCTTGTTTTTGAAACTTAGCCATTTCGACTGCTTCATCAACTTCTAACTCTGCCAACCTTATTTGATTTTTTCTATTTACAACATCAAATATTGGTAATTTCAAATACAAACCGATTCCATAATTTAATTGTATTTGATTTGTTGCTAAATCTATGGTTGAAGTATTCCCTGTAATTGTTGAAAAGTTATTAATAGTACCGTATCTAGTGTCTCCTTGAATTCCAAAGTTCCTAGTCCAATACAGTTTTTCAGATTTTAATACCGACTGCTGAACTCCAATATGTTTTTTACGAAAATTAAGCATCGCATTATGTTTTAAAACAGATTCAATTACAACATTAAGCTTAGGAATTAACAAACTATAAGAAAAATCTATCGAACCTAGATCTTCTGAGTCTTGAGCCCTTGTCACAAACATCCCTAATATAGTGATGAATAATATGGTTGCTATTTTTGTTCTTTTTTTCACGATAATTTTATTAATGTCTAAAAAAATTTATAGAAATAAACTGTTGGTGTTCCATAGAATAATGATGCTCAACAGGTATTAACTTAAGTTTTATGTTGGTACAAACCTATGACGAAAAGAGTCTTTTTACGGTATATTTAGATGGAAAGAAGTTAAGTATCGACAGAAGGTAAATTGCTGATGTTTAAAACATAAAATCAAGGACTTCAGAACAATTATTAAGTAAGGTCTAGTCTCAGAAAATCTGATTAAAAATTTGAGATACGTCTATCAGATTATTTTACAAAAAAAATTACTAGCTATAATTAACTAGTAAAATAGATGTTGAATTTATCAAGAAAAAACATTTAAACGTATGCTGTTTAAGAATTGATTTTAAACAGCACTTTTTTGAAGAAGTGCAGGAATCGTTCTTAAAATTAATTTTATATCATACCAAAACGAATAGTTATCTGCTATAAAGTGATTTGCATATTCGTTGTCCAGTTCTATGCGCTCTTCTTCAGACATTTTACCTCCTTTACCTCTTAATTCAACTTGCCAAAGCCCCGTAATACCTGCTGGAGCTAAAAATCGTTTGGCCATTTTATCTTTTGTTAGCAACTCCGCTTCGTACAAGGGTAATGGACGGTTTCCAACAATTGACATATCTCCTTTAATAACATTTATAAGCTGTGGAAGCTCATCAAAACTAGTATTTCTAATAATCTTACCAATCTTTGTTATACGAGGATCGTCTGTTATTTTTATAAAAGTTGAGGTGTTGTTATTAATCTCCTTTTTCTGGTAGTTATACCAATAATCACAAATTATAGTATCGCCTATATATAAGTTTGGTGAGCAAGATTCTCCTTTAGATAGTTTGCTACATTTTGGACATGCTAAATCGATATTTACCTCTGATTCTACTTGCTCTGTGTTGTATTGATTTTTTTCTTTTGCCAATTTATGTAAGAGCTCATCAGACCCCGTTCTCATTGAGCGAAGTTTATAAAAATCGAATGGATTTCTACCTACTCTTTTTGCTATATAATAGACCTTTCCTTTTGATTCCAATCGAATTGCGATCATTGTTATTAACAAAAAAGGTGCGACTAAAAGTAAGGTTAAAGAAGCAAAAAAAATATCAAAAATACGTTTAGACAATGGTAACTTATAAAGCTCAGGTTCTTTATTAGTATCAATACTCTCATAGTTGAAATCTTTCAACCTACTCAACGAAATTGATTTTTCTATAATTTGCTGTATATCCGTGCTTGAAGAAACGAAATAATCACTTATGCCCATTTTAAAAGAAGTACTAAAAATATCTTTACTAAATTCTTCAGAAACTAAAACAAATGGTATCTTATCTAACTTTGGGTCTTCATTAATTCTATCGTACAAAAACAAACCCGTATTTCCTGATAAATTATATTCACATATAATAACATCAATATCGTTGTTCTTTTTAAGTCTTTCAATTGCCTCAATACTATTCCCTGCAGTAATAACTGATACATTAGACTTCGTAGCACAATGCTGATAAGAGGCTGGCATGTTTCCTATATATAATATTGTCATCATAATAAATATTCTTTAACTCTAATTATATCTTATTTGTTACCAAGCACTTGCATAGTGAATTGGATATAAATTTTTCTTTACGACCTCTTTAAGTTCTTCTATATTGAAGGGTTTACTTAAATAATCTTGAGCTCCAAGTTTATAGCATTTTACACGCTCTTTGCTTTCTGTTCTTCCTGAGAGCATAATAACAGGAGTATGTTTTGTATAGCCCATTAGTCGAACCTCTTTCAAAAATTCAAAACCATCCATATTGGCCATTTGAATATCACTAATAATTAAATCTGGAAGATTTACTTTGAGAGACTTTAATGCCTCTAAACCTGAGTTTGTCGTAATAACCTCATACTCCTTTGACAAAAAATTCTCTAATATCAAACAAGATGTTGCCTCATCATCTACAACTAATATATTTTTCTTCATGCTTTTATCTTAATTAAGAGATTTAAAAAAGTCAATCGTTTTAAGAAGACCTTCATCAAGACTGACTTTAGGCGACCAATCCAATTCTTTTTTAGCTAAAGAAATATCTGGTTTTCTCTTCATTGGATCATCTGAAGGCAATCCACTGTAAACAATTTTTGACTTTGAACCTGTAAGTTCAATAACTTTTTTAGCTAATTCTAAAATGGTAAACTCATCTGGATTTCCGATATTTACGGGTCCTTTAAAGTTATCTTGTGAATCCATCATTTTTATCATACCTTCTATCAAATCATCAACATATTGAAAACTTCGTGTCTGTTGACCTTCACCATATACCGTTATAGCTTCATTATTTAAAGCCTGCATAATAAAATTTGAAACGACTCTCCCGTCATTAGGATGCATTCCTGGTCCGTATGTATTAAAGATTCTTACGATCTTAGTCTTCACATTGTTCTGTTTGCTATAATCTCTAAACAGTGTTTCTGCCGCACGCTTTCCTTCATCATAACAAGAGCGTTCTCCCATTGGATTTACATTACCCCAATAAGACTCTGGTTGAGGGTGAATATTTGGATCACCATATACCTCACTTGTAGATGCTTGTAAAATTTTTGCATCAACTCTTTTTGCTAAACCCAACATATTAATAGCTCCCATTACTGAAGTTTTAATCGTTTTAATCGGGTTATGCTGGTAATGAATAGGGGAAGCAGGACATGCCAGGTTAAAAATTTCATCTACCTCAATTAAATAGGGGTTTACAACATCGTGACGAATCAATTCGAAATAAGGATTGCTCATTAAGTGAATAATATTCTCTTTTTGTCCTGTAAAGAAATTATCCAAACAATATACCTCATGACCTTCATTCAGTAGACGTTCGCATAAATGTGATCCTACAAAACCAGCTCCACCTGTTACAAGTATTTTTTTTCGTATCATAGTAATTATTTAATGGTTGAATAAATTTTAGATTGCAATACTTAATTTTGATACTTTTTCAGTCGTATCAACTCCGATACAGAAATAATCAAAACCATGGATTCTCATTTCTTTTAAGTCATATATATTTCTTCCATCAAATACAGCTGGTATATTTAATAATTTGGACACTACTTTAAAATTAGGCATTCTAAACTCTGACCATTCTGTTAATACTGCTAAGCAGTCTGCATCAATTAAAGCCTCATATTGATCTTCAGCATATAGTATTGTATTTCCAAAGTGATGCTTTGCTTCTTCTGTAGAGACAGGATCATATGCTTTTACTTTAGCTCCAGCTTCTAGGAGTTTTTTAATTATTTCTAAGGAGGGTGCTTCCCGCATATCATCTGTTTGAGGTTTAAAAGAAAGCCCCCACAGTGCAATTGTTTTGTCTTTTATATCCCCATCGAAATAGTTTAGTATTTTATCAAACAAAACTGATTTTTGATTTTTATTCACCGCTTCTACAGCTTTTAAAACTTTTAGATCATAATTATGCTCTCCTGCAGTTCTTATTAATGCCTGCACGTCTTTCGGAAAACACGAACCACCATACCCAATACCTGGGTATAAAAATTTATTTCCTATTCGAGAATCAGAACTAATACCTTTTCTAACTTCATTTATATTTGCTCCTACAATTTCACAAAGATTTGCAATATCATTGATAAAGCTAATTTTAGTTGCAAGCATCGCATTTGCGGCATATTTTGTCATTTCAGCTGAAACGATATCCATAAATATAATTGGATGGCCATTTAGCGTAAATGGCTTGTATAACCTACTTAACAATTCTTCTGCTCTAGCGCTTTCTGTACCAACTACAATTCTATCTGGCTTTAAGAAATCATCAATAGCAGCACCTTCCTTAAGAAACTCAGGATTTGAGGCTACATCAAACTCAAGCTTAGATCCTCTTTTATCTAATTCTTCCTGAATAACATTTTTCACTTTTTGAGAAGTTCCTACCGGAACCGTACTTTTAGTTACTATAAGTTTATAGTCATTCATGTGTTTTCCACATTCACGAGCTACTGCTAATACGTATTTTAAATCAGCACTTCCATCTTCATCCGGAGGCGTACCTACAGAAATAAACACGGCTTCAGATTCGTTAATTGCCATAACTATATCAGTCGTAAAAGACAATCTACTTTTTTTGATATTTCTGGCTATCATCACTTCCAGGCCTGGCTCATAAATAGGAATAATTCCTTTGTTGAGGTTGTCTATTTTATTTTTATCAATATCCACACAAACAACTTCTATTCCTACTTCAGAAAAACATGCTCCTGAAACAAGCCCTACATATCCACTTCCAACAATTGTAATTTTCATAATATCTTTGTTTTATGATACAAACATACTTCTACAAAGTTCCTATAAACCGTATATTTCGATGGATAGAAACTATATGTCGTTGAATGGTTTTCTTTTATTGATTAAGCGTAGTTAGGAAGGGTGCGGGTTAAACCAATTTTTTTTCTGTTGAAACAAAACAATAGAACCCTTATCATCAGTCACTTAAACAAAAAAAAAGATAAAAGAAAAAATTCTTTTATCCTTTGTACTGAAAATAATTATTTACAGCGAATTCATTTATTATGTATATCGTACTTAATACTTAGCTTGGTTGGTGACCATTAAGCTCTTTTTCAATTAGAATAGATATTAGTTGAATACTTTTTTATAACAAGTTAAGACGTTTCATCAATTCTGGCCTGTTGGATCGGCTTACAGGAATAACATCTTTCTTTATCAAGACACTGTTATCTTCAATATCAATAATTTTTTTAATGTTGATAATAAACGAACGATGTACCTTTAAAAATAAATCGCTTGGTAATTTACATTCTATCTTTTTTAAAGTAGAATGAACTACATAGTTTTTGCCTTCTGTTTTAACGTTGATATAATCTCCTTTCGACTCAATCAAGTAAATACTAGGAATATCAATTTTAATCAATCTTCTATCAATGTTCACATACAACACATCGTCTACATTTTTGTCATCAACAGGAACTGAAACAGAGCTTGAGGTCGTGCCTTTTTGTGAAACTTTTTCAACAGCTTTTTGAAATCTTTCTAACGTGATCGGTTTGACTAAGTAATCCACTATAAAACCATATTCAAAAGCCTCCAGTGCATACTCTTTGTCCGAGGTAGTAACAATAATATTCGGTGGATTCTTCAATGTCTTGATAAAATCAAAACCAGAAAAATCTGGCATATGTATATCTAAAAATATTAAATCAACCGAATTCTCATTTAAGAACTTAATTGCTTGCATTGCATTAGGAAACTGACTTACAACATTTAAATTAGAAACACTGCTGCATAATTGTTCTATAATAATTCTTGCCGTTGATTCGTCGTCTATAATAATACACCTCATGAAACATTTATTTAAGTTGATTTATAAAATTGGTCATGTTTGTAAATATTTTTTCAAAATCATCCTTCAATAACATTTCTCTCTTCAATAGATTTTTCTCAAACGCAACAGCTAACTCATAACTCTTTTCAAGACCTAAAATACTAATTTTATGTTTAAGTTTGTGAACTATTTCAGCAATATCTTTATATTTTTCTTCTAAAACAAAGGTTTTATATATTTTAATCTCTTCTGGAAGTTCTTTCTTAATAATATCAATTATTTTTTTCTCAAATTCCAAGTCTCCGCCAGAAAGGTTTTTTATATAATTTAAATTGGGGGTTTCCATCATTCTTCTTTTAAAGTTTTTGTCTTGAAATCGTAAAATAAAACGTGGTTCCTATTCCCAATTCACTCTCTAACCAAATTTCTCCTTTGTATAAGTTTATTATTTTTTTTACAATAGACAAACCTATCCCTGACGATTCTTTATTATCTGTTAAGGCTTGAAATATTTTAAATATTTTATTAAAATCCTTTTTTTCTATACCTATCCCGTTATCTTTTATCGAAAACTGATAATAGGAAGGGAACTCATTTACATCTACTTCAACCAGACCTTTTTCTTTATCTATATAACGAACAGCATTGCTCACGATGTTTAAAAAGAGTTGCTGAAATCGGGTTGTATCTCCTTTTAAAACAGGTAATTTATTTTTAATTTTTAATTCTATATGGTTAGGAATAAACAATACGTGATGTAGATTTTCAACCACTTCGTTTATGTCTACATTTTCCATTTTATCTGATTCTGTATTGATACTAGAATACTCTAAGATATCTGAAATCAGTTTTTCCATTTTCTCTAATGTTTTTTCAATAAGATCAAAATTTCGTAAACTTATCATATCAAACTTCCCTTGATTGTCTTCTTTCAACCAACTTACCAAGGCATTGATACTTCGCAGTGGAGATTTTAAATCATGGGAAACGATATGTGCATATTCTTCTAGCTCTGTATTACTTTTTTCTAATTTATTCAGTAATATTTCTTGTTGTTTTTCTAAATTTTTAAATTCGGTTATATCCAAATGAATACCTATTGAACCGATAACTTCTGCATTAATATTATAGTTGGGCGCACCACTTATCAACCAAAATCGCTCTTTACCATCTGCTCTGTTTACTTGTAATTCATATGAATTCGATTTTCCAATTATTCTATTTGAAGTTTCTTTCAATATATTCTTCTTGTTTTCACCTGAAACAAAGATATCACTTGCGATATTTCCTAATAATTCATTCTCAGAATACCCAGACATTTCTAAAAAACTTTGATTTGCCATCAAAATTTTATCTTTTAGGTCTACCTCTAAAAGACCCAAATTCATATTTGCAATAATACTACTATACTTCTGTTTTTCTGCTTCAATACTTTGGTTGAATTTTTCTTGTAGAGTTACCTCTTTATAACTCCACATATTGCCTTTATAATATCTATTTTCAAAAACAGGAATATAATCTCTTTCTAAAATTTTACCATTTTTCATCACCAACGTATCTCCTAAAACCATTTTTTTAGCAAAAGTTAATTCTTTAATTCTTGAGACAAAAGATTCTGAATCTTCAAAAAGTGTTTTGCTTTCTTCAGCAGATTTTGAACGATCTACTCCAACTAAATCTTCAGGATCTAATGGTATCGAAAACAGATCACAAAACTTTGTATTTGTCAGCACAATTTTTTGATTTTCATCTTCCAACAAAAGTGCTGTGTCTAAATTTAAAATCAAAGAAGATAATCTATTTTCAGAGGCAATTAAAAGTTGTTCTGCCTTTTTTTCTTCTGTAACATCTCTAATAATTCCTTGAGCTGCTATAGGTCTATTTTGTTCATTATAAATAATACTTGCATTGATTTGAACTGTTTTTTCTTGATTACTTTTAGTAACAATTTTCAATTCAAAACGCGTCAAAATTCCTTTTGAAACTAGTTCAGAATATGCCTTATCTACATTCTCTTTTTCTCCAAAATGTACTAATTCTGACAAATTAACATCTTCGTTGTTAGAATCGTACCCTAATAAATCAATAGCTGCATCATTCATTTTAATGATAACATTCTCTAAATTCATGACTACATAAGCATCAACTATATTCTCAAAAACACCTTTGAGTTCGGAGTTTTTTTCATAAATAGCTTTTTCAAGTTCTAGATTAGATTTGTATAGTTTTTGACTTATACGGTATAATTCGGCGGATTTATCTTCAAGAATTTTTTCTGCTTGTTTTCTAGCAGACTTTTCACGAGCTAAGGCTCTCTCTAAAATGTCAATTTTATTTTGACTCATTTAGAACCTATTTAATTTTATGTATCGTAAACTTTACTGTAGTTCCATCTTCATTAATTTTCTCTAAATTAATTTTTGCTGTAGCATTAAAGTGTTCAAATGTTTTATTCATCAATCCTAAACCAAAATGATGCATCGCACGACTTGATTTGTAAATCATAACCAAAGAATTTTCTGATTTCTCAATTACCTCAAATGTTGGTAATTCAGCATCGTGATAAATTTTCCGAACTTCTACATGAATATGGTTCTCTATCGAAGAAATCATTTCTATAGGGTCTGAATATTTAGCTAATATGGCAGGATAATTTTTTTCTATCACTGAAAAAAAATGCTCAGCATATACCAACAACAGATTATCAATAGAAATATCTGTATTTGCGCTCAAGCTATTCAATAAACTTAACATTTCTGAAAAGTTATATGTACCTATAGAGGTATAAATACCTCCCGAATTTAAATCAGATTGTTGAATAATTTCATCCACCATTTCTAATCCAAATTTTTCCTCAACTAATTCTAAAAACTCAGTAAAAACGATCCCTTTCATCTATCCTTTTATTAATTCATTCACACTCCAATACCCCAATAATTGATTTATTTTTAATACATACTCATCATACTTTAAAGGTTTTAGTACGTACCCTGAAATCCCTATTTTGTAACATTCCAAAATATCTTTTTTATTACTTGAAGTTGTTAAAATAATTGTGGGAATATACTTTAATACAGCGTCTTTTTTTAAGATAGCTAAAAATTCTATCCCGTTTATCTTTGGCATGTTTAAATCTAATAAAATAATATCAGGTATTGCCTCTTTTTTTTGTAATATTTCAAGTGCCTCTGCTCCGTTATTAGCTTCTGTGATAGTATGACCTAATTTTAAAGAAAAAATTGTTCTATGCAACTTCATTATTTCTATTACATCGTCTTCTATCAATAATATTTTTAAAGAATTAGTCATATAAATAGTAGAATTTTGGGTGAATTTATAACTAAAAATATTTATTATCGTATTTATAAGTGCAAAAACAATTATATATAGATGAATGGTGTTTTACTGTCGATGAATGAAATCAGTATTCAATAAAAAAATCAACTTACATTTTGTGTAAACTGTCTGCGGTGAATAGTTCCTGTAAATATACAGAACATCTTCTATTTAGCTAGAAGAGATTGAATTCAGTCAAAAACTTGATATTTATAATTTATATTAAGCGATCTAAAGCTTTATTTTGAATTAAAATACTTAAATATATATTTTTACTAATTAATTAAACTGTCACTTATGTTATCTAAAAAAACAAGCAAGTGCTTTCTTTATTGGTGTAACAGTCGTTGCCTTTTTGGTCTTTATAGGTCGTACATTTTTGCCAACCTCCAAAAAGTGTAAACATGGTATTACGAATCTTAGATAAATTTAGATCCGGGACAAAAGATGTTGCTGACTTCTGGTTTCATTTTAAAGGAAGAGTTACTCACATCCGATACTTCGCTATTCGAGACAAAGAAAAAAAATAAGGGTGCTATTGAAATGTCACAAGACATTACCAATATTCAAAAACTAGAAGAACAAAAACGATTGTTGGTTTAGGACTATTCTATTCCTTCCTCGTTGTCTATTTATAAATTTAAACATGAATACACAACAGATTTTTCGAACCTATATTTATTGGAATTTCAGAGGTTCATATTGCTTCAAAGAAATAACTTTTCCTGAAACCTCTATTTCTGAAGTAAGTGTTAAAATTGTTTTGTCTCTAAAATCAGCTAATATTTGTTTCCTAAATGGTGCAGCTATGTAGTGTACTGGACAAGGATTTTCATCTCCGCATTTAGCTAATCCAAGAAAACATTGTTCAAATTTTTCTGTACCGTCAATGTTTTTTAAGATATCCCAAATAGAGTTTTGTTTGTTATTATCACTTAGATAGAACCCTCCATTTGGTCCCTTAGTGGATGAAACCAATTTACTTTTCGTCATTTGCTGTAATAACTTTGCCAAAAATGGCTGAGGTGTTTCTAACTCATTAGCAATTACTTTTACCCCAATTTTTTTTTTTTCATTAGAATGAATCCCTAAATATAAAATAGAACGTACGGCGTATTTACAAGCATTCGATAACATAATGTCAATTTAATTACAACACAAAGATAGTGAAAAAAGATATTCTTATCTTCATTTCTTTTATTAATAGAGTTCTCTTTTAAAACCAAAAACCCGCTATCTTTACAGTACAATCAACCTTTCAGAGATGCTACAAGAACTACAAGAAAACTACGGATATTTATTAGAAGATCCATTATTAGAAGAAATTGATAAAATTGGACTTGTAAAGCAAATTACTGAAGGACAACAACTTATTGAAATTGGTGAGTATATAAAATTTATGCCTTTATTGATTAGTGGGGCAATTAAAATTATACGAGAAGATGAAAAAGGAGACGAGCTCGTATTGTACTTTTTAGAACGTGGTGATACGTGTGCCATGACATTGACTTGTTGTTTAGGAGACACCAAAAGTGAAATTAGAGCGATTGCAGAAACTGACACAAAACTGATTATGATTCCTGTTCAAAAAATGAGTGAATGGATGAATACCTATAAAACTTGGCAACATTTTATTTTACAAAGTTATCAATCTCGAATGAAAGAGATGTTAGAAGCTATTGACACCATTGCTTTCTTAAAAATGGATGAACGTATTTTTAAATATTTACGTGACAAAGCTATGGTGCATCAAAATGAAGAGATTCATACCACACATCAACAAATTGCATATGACCTTCATACTTCAAGAGTCGTTGTTTCAAGGTTGTTGAAAAAGTTAGAAAACGATAAAAAAATCATTCTTCATAGAAATTCTATAAAAATTCTTGATTTATAAATTTATCAAACCAGATACAAATCCTTAAAAAAAATCGTCGTTTTTAAAGAAAGGAGTTCTTTTATTCTCAGCTACAATTCAAGGCATTGTTGGCTATAAATACAATAAAAAACTATTCATTTTAGCACAAAAAACACTCGCCAAAAAAATGACAAGTGTTTACAGCTTAGTAATTGTCTCCTAACTACCCCTAGACCGAAGACTAGACTACCTTTGCTATGTTTTAAATATAAATAACTACAATTTAACTACCTTCTTCGTTACTGTGTTAGAACCTAGTTGTATTTGCAAAAAGTAAATACCTGCAGGTAATTCAGAGAGATTCAAATTGATAGTATCTGACCTAAGAACCTCACTTCCAATAGAATTAAATAATACAATTCCATCTATTTTATCATTCGTATTTACTGTAATCGTTGATGATGTTGGATTTGGAGAGATGCTTAGTTCAATAGTATCAATAGTTTTGATCCCTATTACATCTCCATCAGTAATAAAGCTAGATGTTCCTTTACCTGTAATTGCAAGATTTGGCGTGCTGGTTTCATTACCTGTTACAATACCCGCTTCTAATTCTACATAATAGGTTGTTGTAAAATCAAAATTAGTTGGGTTTATTATTAACGTATTAGCATCTATAGTTACAGCAGCGCTTGCTACTGAAATGGTTTCTACTACGCTATCATCACTACTATTTTTTATACTAATATTACCTGTTCCTTTGGTAATAGGTTCATTAAATGTAATTTCTATATCGCTATCTACTGCAATGCCTGTGCTATTATTAGTAGGGATTTTGCTAACTATTCTTGGTGCAACTACCACCTTTAAAGTAACAGCTTCTGACGTTTGTTCACAACCCTCTTTAGAAACTACTACATAATATTCTGCATCGTTTTCATCTAAAGTTAAGTTGCTAATGGTTAGTTTATTTGTTGTTGCGCCTTCTATCTTATTACTATTAGTAGAAGCTTCTGCATCATTAGTAATTGCTAAATCATATTGATAAACAAATAGTGCTCCTTCAGCGACTTCACTATTAATCGCTATGTTTAAACCAAAAAATGCTTTACCATCATCAATGAATCCTCTATTAAAATTACGGAGATCTACGGTGCCAATAATTCCTAAATTCAATTTAACATACATAGTTGTGATGAAATTTTTGCCGTAATCATAAGAGATATTAATCGCTTGAAAATTAAGAATAACCACCTGATTACCATTAACATAAATTTCACTGGGACGATCACGACCTAAGGTTCCTAATACAGTCCAATTAGCTCCATTATCCGTAGATTTTAATGCAGTATATCCTATAGCCGTATAAATTACATTACCCTCTACATAAAGTGGAAGTACTTGATCATTATACTCAACATCAAACAGAGTCGGATCACCTAGAATAGCTTCAGTATCAGTAAAGCTCCATGACACCCCATTATCATTTGATATCGCAACACCACCAGAAGAGCTAGAACCGCTTAAAGTACCCGGACTTAGCCCAACATACACGTTGTTTCCGCTCACTTTAATTTTATTTACTAAAACAGCCCCTGTCCCTGCACCTAAATCATTTGCATCTAAATTTATAAAACTGTTCCCATTATTGCTTGAAATATGTAGCCCACTATGAGAACCAACATATATATAATTACCACTACCTGCAATACTCGTTGCTTTAGAACCTTTATAACCTCTTTCATTAGCTCCTACACTTGTCCATGTCTCACCTCCATCAGATGAAAAAGAAAAAAAGAAATTGGCTGTGTATATATTTTGACCATCAACGAAAAGATCTGTTATTCCTGTTTCTTTAAAATTAGGCATTGTTCCGTTTGCTATATTTGTCCAATTTTCTCCTTTATCAGTTGATTTATAAAGCCCTTCGCCTTCTAATGCGGCATAATAAATACCATTATCATTATATGCCATTCTTACTCGAGACCCTAAATCTTCAGCTCCTAGATCTTGTGCACTATTTATTTTTTCGAGATTTTTTCCTTTTTTATGCCATTGATACGTAGCGCCAGGAATTTGGTCTACCTCAAAAGTTGCATTACCTCCAACAGCACTGGTAATAGCATCTGGTTGTGTTGGTAGCAATACTGTGTAAGATAAATCCCAAAAATCTTCATAGCTGGCAATAGGGTTTACAAAACTTAATTTATAAGCGTCTGCAGTATTGTCTGGCGTAATGTTTACAGAAGTA